>MDTB01189839.1_pt1 | contig 29186 bp, 39 predicted proteins | sample 811161 | NCBI WGS metagenome assembly MDTB01 (sample SAMN05326650, study PRJNA326480) | marine metagenome | isolation source: seawater | place: Mediterranean Sea | collected 2009
ACCCATCTTGTCATACTTAACATGGTCAGCGTATGTTTTCGCCATAACTACCTTGTCACCTTTATACATCTTATGTGGTTTGAAGTCATCCTCAGACGCACATTCGTTCTTAGGTTTCTCACCTTTCTCTTTCTTAGAGATTGCAATAGCAGCTTGTTGTGCAGGCGATACTGCTTCCTCTATATTAGTAAGACCATCATCGACTTTATCTAAGTCTTTACGCATCTTAGAAATATTACCACCTGTGAAATCGATACTTAGGTTGGGTTCTCTACGGTCAGGTTTTTCAACCTTAATGTTCTTACCACCATTATTCTTGATGATATCAACATACATTTTTTCTTGACCGTTCCTGTATTCGCCTGGCTCATACTCCCGAAATAGAATTCCTTCGGAGACAGATTGTTTCTGCAAAATCTTCATCGCAACATTAGCGAGTTGGGCAGGTTTCATCTTCTCCATCTTCTTCTTGTTTGCATCATTTACTTTATCGTAAATCTGCACAACAGCAGATGCAGTAAACATATCAACCATGACACCACTTACTTTCATTGCTTGTTTCTTAGATACGATTTCACGCATCTTTTCTATCGTATTTTCATTTAACATTGCATTCTCCGTGAGACCCTTGTTCAACATCTTATCGATTTGAGGTGTTGACATATCCTTTTCTGTTGGGTCACCGTAAGATGATTTACCAATAATAACTCTTAGGAAATCGTTTACTTTCTTCTGACCACCCTTGATACGGACATGTTTACCCATGACCGCAGATTTAAGACCAAAACTTTTTGCTTGTTTTGCTATGTTGAGTCCATGTTTGTTTTGGTCAGCAGACTTAGACATTTTATTCCTTGGGTCTACAGTGATATCTGCAACTGCTTCATCAAGTTCAACTGACTCTACATACATATTCAGTTCGTATTTGCGACCAGTGTTGTACACTTGAACGTGAAGATTCTGCTTCTTGTCTGTCTTTAGAATATGAGATACTGTCTTACCGTTAGAAGGTTTTCTTGGGCCTGATGCCACCTTATCGTCAATCTCACTGGGTCGAACGGTTACGCCATGCTTCTTCTTAGCATGTGCATAGGCATGTTGCATTGCCGCAGAATACGTATCATGATAGATGTCATAACCTGTAGCAGATTTACCAGCATCTCTTGCTTCTTGAACACTTTCATTGGCGTGTTGAAGTGCTTTCTTGACAGCAGGATTCTTGGTCAGACCTCTTTTAAACTTTTCAATCTCTCGCATCGCAACCTTCATTGCACCACCCATGTCGAGTGCAATCTCAATTGCTTTCTTCACGTCTTTATCACGTGCCGCTTTCTTTTGGTCAGGGTTATCTCGGTAATACTGTGTAATCTCTTGACCTGTGAGTTTAGACTTACCCATCTTACTCAAAGGGTCTACTTTACCCCCTTTGACTCTTTCTCGTATAGTTTTTAAAGTTATCATTACGCCAAATCCTTATCGTGGTTTAAACCACCTTTTTTCTTTTTAACAATAAATGCATTAACACGTGCCAAACCCCACTGTTGAGGTGTAGTGCCTGGCCTGTGACCCGTTTTCCAAGCGGCAACTCCACGATTATACACTGTTCTTAGTGTCTTCGCAGATATACCACTCTTATCTGATTTTGTTTTCAATGCTTTGGAGACATCTTCTTCTATCTGAGTGTCCTCACCAAACATTGTCTTGAATGACTTTGTATATTTTGATGGTTTAGTTTTAGCATCTTTATCGCCAGGCGCTGGTGTATATGCCTTTGGATTATCATCGTCCATCTTCGCTCCCTTCTTGAAATGAGCATCTCTCTTACTCTTGGTTGACTTCGCAAGTCCCTTGTGATAACGTGCGGGTTGTGTACCCTTCTTATCATCAATCTCAGAATCTTGTTTAGTCTTAATCTTTTCTTTTACCTGTTCACCTTGAGTAAGATACTTGATAGCACCCTTTCGCAAGACAGCATCAGACTTATTTTTGTTAGCAGGATACTTCTTCATTATGTTCATGGTCTTTACAACTTTCTTTTCGAAGTCTTTTGGGGAATCTTTCTTTTCTGCAACTTCTTTTGCTTTCGCAGTTGCAATCGCCATCTTCTTATCCATAGGCATATCAGGATTATCTTTCTCTATTGCTTTTGCAATCTCTTCTCTTTTCTTTATCTCGGCAGGAGTCAGTTTCTTTTCTATTAGTTCTACTGCGTCTAACCACTTACGCATTTTCTTACCATCGGACATTTCTACGATAACGTAGTTCGCACCCAATACAGATACGATTCCTATCTCTTCGCTTTCTTTGATAACAACAGAATCACCTAGTTCGAATAAGTCACCCTTAACGAATTGTTCTCTTGTTTCCGAAACAACAGGTAACTCAATATGACGTTTAAAGGATGTCTCTTCTTTAAGACCCATACCTTTACGAACATCATTGAATAATTTCCTTGCATCTTTATTGTTAACCTTTGATGGAAGTCCTTGTGCAAAGTCTTGGAAGTTATTGTTCTGTGCAAATCCACGCATCTTAGACGCAGACATACCTTCAACGCCTTCTGCGTCAGGGTCTCGTCTACCCGCAGATATGACATTGATGTTCTCAAAGTTATAGAAACCGTGTCTCGCTTTGACACCATTGTATTTGTTTAGTAGAGTATCAAACTCACGGATACGGTCTTCACCTACAACCATATTAATCTTACGATATCCCGCATTGTATAATGATACAAGTGCTTCGATTGCAGTTCTTACTTTCTTATCAACCATGACTTGACGTGCATGGGGTGGGAACATCTTACGTAGATGTTTGATTTTATCGGAATAGGATAAAGGATTTTTCTTTGCATCTTGTGACTGAGAAACGTAGACACGATAGTCTGCACCCTTAGCTTTTGACTTGAGTGCGTCCATGACTTTACCATGACCAATAGTAGGCGGGTTCATTCTACCAAAGGTAAAATAAACTTCCTTAGTCTCTTCAACGAGATAGTCCTTAAAATTCTTAATCACTCTTCTTACCACGTTTCTTTTCTAACTCAGCTGCACGTACTTTAGGGAAGAGTTTCTTCGCAATCTTTTGTATGACTGCTTTCTTCTTTGCAAGTTTCTTCTCTATTTCTTGTCTACGTGCAAAAGACAATTCTGCCTTCGGTGTATCTTTAGTTAGTTTCTTGAATAATAACATACGTGCTTGTTTAACCGCACGAGATTTCAGTTTGTCAGGGGATGCAACTTTCTTGGCAGCTTTCGCTTTTGCAAGTTTGATTCGGGGTGCGAGTTTTTTCATGAGACGAGCACGCTTCTGACGTTGTTGTAAATTCAACGCTTCGTCAGGTTCTTCAACGACTTCGCCACTATCACGCTTACGCTTCTTGGCGTTTAGCGCCTGCTGAGGGTCACCCGTTTGGGTGTAGTCAACTGTTAAAAAATCTAAAAACCCCATTGGTTTGGGCATGTTATTACCTCTTTGGTTTATCCCATCCCTTCAATACATCTGCACTGAAGTTATTATACGAAAATTCTAAACGGTCTACCAATTTGACCGCATCACCACCTAGTTCGTCAATAGCAACAAAACCTTCTGCACCTGTCACTTTATACCCTTGTTTGGTCTGTACAAATGAGTCGATATTGTTTATACTATTAAGTTTATTTATAAGTTTTAGTTTTGCAAGAACAATACTTTTCTGCAAATCAAACATCATTACTAAGTTTTTTTGGTTCTTTTGGGAGAAGAAGTCGAGGTATCCTTTGAGGATTTCGTACTGGACTTTCTTACCCTTTTCGGTTTTGCGCTTGTCTGCTTCTTTTTCGAACTTGTCTTTGACCCACTTGATGAGTCCTTTGACGTGCTTTTGCGAGTTCGGGATGATTTCGCCTTTTCTGACGAAGGTGTTGTTGTACTGCTCGATGAGCTTTGCGAGTTCTTGGTTTCTTTCAAGTTCTCTAATGGTAGACCCAGCAATTTTCTGAAAAATCTTACCACTGTTTGATAATAATTTGTTAACATCATTAGTCTCCTTTGCGGTCATTGTTGCACCTGATACATCACGTAACATTGCGTCCTGAGACCACACATTTTTACTTTTCTTAAATTTAGATACGTCCACACCATAAGATGCTTTCATATTCTCAAAATCACTACCACTATATGTGGTGTGCCATACAACTCCTATCCTTGACTTGCGAATCTCTTCCGCCTGTTCATAAGGAACTGCATAGACGATGGTGTTAGGATGAAAAGTAGTATACTTAACACCATCAATTGTTTTAGTTTCTAGGTCTTCTTTTGAATACAAGAAGTCTCCCTGTATTACACCCTTGATACCTAGTTTGGGTAGTTCTGCAAGTGCAACCTTCATCTTAGACGCAAGGTCACCTGACATATCTGCATCAATCTCTGCATCTGTCTTGTAGATTTTAGGGTTCTTCGCAAAGATACCTTTCTTCGCAACAAAGAACTCACCGTCATTCGGGTCTTCTCCACAGAATATCGCAGGCGCACCGTCCCACTTTGTAGACAATGCACTATTTGATTTACCTGATAACATGTCACGTAATGCACGTAGAGCGAATATCGCTTCACGTGTACCCTTGACACCACCATAGAGAACCTTGTCCTCAATATGAGTCATATGGGTATTCTTTTGTTCTGTTATATACTCTGCAAAATTTTCCATTAGTGCCAACCGTTCTCGTAGTCTACTTTATATAAATCCATTATAATCTGTTCTGATTCGACTGTCAAGTCATCAACATCTATAAGATTTATTTTATCTTTTCGACTTTTAGATTCGTTTCTAAACATAAAATCCTTTTCTACTGGTATACCAATCATGGGTGACACTATTTCATCAATGTCATCCACATAATATTTATCCACATGGTTAACGTCCTTTATCCACAAACTCTGTGGACAAAACTCTGATATCTCAAAGAATAAACCATGATAATCATTATGAAGTTTCGCCAAGTCATTTGGGTCTCTGTCCCAAAACTCTATGTCATCAGTGAACTCACTAAATCTAGATGCGATTCTATACTTCATCATATTGACAGTAGCAACCCATCTATCAACAGGGTCTCTTTTAATCGCAATACATTTATCGTATCCTTCTTCCCATGTAGGTCTTCCTTGCATATGTCCATAAAACATATTGATTAACGATGAACCATTCTTTGGTGGTGTGACCACCGCAATCCTAGCATGTGCAGGCGATTTACAAAATACGTGCGGTACAGGGTTCACAAAGTCATGGTCATATATTTTTTGCGTTATCATATATTGTAACATTTCATTAGTTTGTCTTGAGTGAATTGTATTTTACCGCAAGGTTAAAAAATTGTCCAAGTTTCTTTTGTCCAGCATTACCCGCTTTATTTGTTCTGATAGACATTTCCATAGTAACAGTTTGGTCTTTAGATTTTAATTCTAAGAACCAGTTTTGTTTTGATGACCTAGATGGATATGCCTTGATAAATCTAACACTTGGAAGAAACACTCCTAGTTCATCATTCGCAGTAATCTCTTCGAAGTCATCCTTGACTGCTTTGATAACCTTGGTAGGTACATCAGGTGCGTCTCTAAGAATCTCTGAACGTATGTAGTCCAGTGTCTTATTCTTGTTCTTATTAAATAGATTAATGACCGCACCACGAGATATCTCTAAGTGTTGGTCATATAGTTGTTCGTATTTCTTATTGTCTTTTTTTGATAATGCGACAAGTGCCTTTGCAGTGTCACGTCTCTTCGAACCATCGTATGAGTTTGCATCTGGCATTCCTTCAATCTTAGAATACACTTTGTCATGCAATTCTTTTCTAAGTTTCTTTACACCATTATCTTTGAATGCACTAAAGATAGGATTGACATACGTATTGAGTTTAGGTTCTTTAGTTTTCTTACCACCCGCCTTGAGTGATACACCTAACATCTCACCATCATTGAATTCTACAAAGATATCGCCAGGATGGTTCTTTGGAACACCTTTAGGTTTTGCACGATATCCCCAATAGACTTGTTTGATTGTTTTACCTTTGTTTTCGTCAACTAGGTATTTGTAGACACCCATTGCATTCAACATCTTTTCAGAGAACTTAGATGATTCGGATGCCTTTTGGATAGTATCGTTTGCAGCTTTTACGTCTTGTTTGTTTACGCATTTAAGTTTCTCAGGGTCTTGTTCTAATAAAAAGTCATAGAACTTTTCTATATTAGTACCCACCCTAAAACTTTTTTCCCATGCGATTGCGGGAAAGAGTTCAGTAATAGATGCGTTAAGAGTTGTTTCTCCGATACCACCCGACTTGGGTTTGATTAGAATTATAATGTTGGTATCGAATCCATCATCGATGTGAATAGGGTCAACAGATTGTCCTGACTTTTCTCTGACTTCTGCTTTGATGCCCGCTTGTTTCATGTTGCGAACAATCTCATCTCTATCAGTAAGTCTATCGTCTGACCGTGCAACAAAGACCGTAGTCTTGCTGTTTGCAGACTTTTTTTCTACTGATAAATCACCGAATACACCTTCAGGAAAATCTGAAGTATTGACTTCTTCGGATAGATATCTTAGAAAATTAAGCATATGTTCCCCATTTAATAAAAGTTTTATACTTCTATTTATAATAAAACGGCGTTGGAACTTCGCTCATCCTTCCATTTTTCAATCGTATCTTTTAGATTATTAACCCAATTGTCACGATGTTCTATAAAAATTTGTGTAGGATGGTCATCAACTGCAATGATAGTTACCAACTGAGTGATAGGCATTCCCGTTCTTTCTTCCCACATGATAGCGTATCCCGCCTCTTGCATGAAGTATTGTTTAATCATTGATGGTGTTTTACGTTTACGACTTGTTTTAAAATCAATAATTGATAACACACCATTGAACTCTGCAACACAGTCAACTCTTCCTGCTAACCCTAGATGGTTAGAATACAGAGGTGCCTCCTGAGAGTAAATAGTTCCGATTGAGTTATCAAGTACAGGTTTCACATCATTGAATGATTGAATGATATCAGGTGTCACGTCCTGTTTATAATCTTCATCATTGTTCAGATACCTTTCGATAATCTCATGAACCGCAGTACCTCTACGAGATGCCTGTGCAGATATCTTATTTGCAACCTCAGCACCTACACGTTTACGCCATGCAGCTATTCCCGCACGACTCAATATAGATAATACTGTTGTGATAGAAGGGTAGTTTAGTCCTTCAGGAGTTTTGTATACCCTTCCTGATTCGGTAGTCTCTGCTACCATGTCCTGAAGTTCTATTGTTTCATGATTAAACATATCAGTTCGCCAAAAGTGTTATAAGGTTTCTACATAGAAACAATAACCCTACACCATTCAACAGAACTAATGCACGGTCTCTCCATATTATACTCACCCATAACCATAAAGAGATACCTATGATTGATACTGATAGGTCATAGACTTGTAGACCTTCAACACCCCTCAGAGACATCCCTACTAGAATAAACATAGAAGCAACCCACTTAATATACCAATCAAGGGTATACTTCGGTGTCGCACTCTTTGTTATTCGTTTTGAATTTTCTAGTTCTTCTTTTGAGAACTTTCTAGGTTCAGGTGGTTTTGGTTTCAATTTATCAATTATTTTTACCATTACGAATCATCTCCATACGCTGACGCATCTCTTTCCATTTCTCGAAAGACAGTGGTTGTTTCGCTTCACCACACGCCAACTTGTTTTTACGGAACTGTGCTTTCAGTTCCTTCTTATACTCCGCACCAAGGAATGTTCCTACCAATCGCAGTAATGCTTTTCGGAATGAACGACCATGATGCATATGTCCTAGACAATGAGTCAGTTCATGAATCAGAGTATATGCATCTAATCCACTATACTTATCTAGGGTAACTGTACTTCCATTAGTCCAACCATTAGTCCCTCGACCACTAGACTGTTGTTTCAATACTACTTCAGGACGTTTGAATCGGAACAAATTCATGAAGTCTGTTTGACCCGCCTCTGCGTACAGTCTCGGCCATGTCTTAGACTTATATATCTTTTTCGCAAACCGTTCTGCTTCTTTGATGTTAGCAAATGTCGGAACAGGCATCCCTTTCTGCTTCATCGCAGATTGGAATGCCCATTCCGAGCGATAACACTTTAACCTTTCACTGTCACGAGATTTGTGACCACGATTCTGTTTAGACTCGTGTCGCATTAAGTATTTTTGGTAAAGTGTTTTCTCAGTCAGTCTCATTATTTAATTTTTACTCTCAACAGTTTTTGCGATTTCCAGTTCTTCGTAGAGTTTGTTGAGTTGCTTTGATTTCTGTTGAATCTGTGGGTCATTGTCCTGTTGCATTTCTGCGTTAGTCAAGTCCCGTTCCAACCATGCAATCTCAACCTCTAGTTCGACTATGCTCACAATGCAGTCTCCCATACAAGTTGTGCTAATTTGCGTTCCTTACGGTACGCTTCCTTTTCCCAAGGTTGTGACCAGTATTCTGTCTCAGTATGGTTTTTACCTTTCCAATACTGTTGACCAGTTGCCTCAGTCAATTCACCTCGGACGCCCTGTTTTACGTGAATCATCTCGTGACATAATGCAGTAATGAATTCACGCAAACCAAGTTCTTTCTCAATCTCTATTTCGAACTCACGGTTTCCCCAATTAGTGCAGAATCCGATTCCACCCTCTTTGTGTAAACCCTTCTTGATTTTTACTTCAAGACTAATCTTTCGTATGCGAGGCATCAACTCTTTCATTGCACAAAGAATTGTAGACTCTGCAATCGCCCGTAAATGTTTGTTTCCACCAGTGATAACAATCATTACAAACCTCTCTTAACTCAATTTACAGAACAAGCTTACTATACTGAACATGTTTTGTCAACAGCTCATTTTGATTATAAGTCCTTGATTTATATAGTCTTAGAAAAATATTTTTTGAAGGAATACGTTATATCCCTGAAAGTGATAGGTCGGACGCCGCCCCCTTGAGAGAGGTGTAATGTGGGGACGGCGCCCTAAACTGTTAAGGATGATGTTGTTGATAATCATCCGTCAATGCACGCCATACGTTATCGGGTTTCGATAACTCGTATGGGTCAGTAGGACAGTTATCACAGTATCCCTCTTCAGGGAAGAACATCTCAACATGTCCTGAATCTGCTATCAGTGCATATCTCCATGAACGTTCACCAAACCCTAGATTGTCTTTCTTGACTAACATACCTAGTGCTTCAGTAAACTCACCGCTACCATCAGGTAACATCGTCACATTCTGAATACCCTGATTCTCTGCCCATGCATTCATCACAAACGCATCGTTAACTGATACACAGTAGATGTTATTTATACCATATTTTGCGAACTCTGTCGCTAATTCTTCAAATCTTGGAAGTTGTTCGTTAGAACATGTTGGTGTAAATGCGCCAGGCAATCCAAAGATTACACAACGTTCATTTGACCACAAGTCTACTGAGGATTTTTCAACCCACTCTCCAAGTTCACGAGTCTTAAATGTTACCGCAGGCAACAAGTCTCCGACTTTTATCATATTATTCTCCACTCAAATAATTTAGAAAGTTACTATATCCACCAATGTTTTCACCATCGATGACAATTTGCGGAAATGTTCGAGCATTTGGAAACTTCTCTAACAATTCCTCACGAGTAAAATCTTCATCTAACATATACTTGTCATATGAATGTTCACTTGTCTCTTGAATCATTTGTTGTGCAATGTGAACCGCTTTGTCACAGTACATACAATTAGTCTTGCTGTAGATTTCTATTTTCATTCTCTCTCCTTATAAAATCCATATAATCCTTCTCACGATAATTGCCACTTAAAACAATGCGGGGTGTGTCAGCATTGTTCTTATGCGTGTAGTGTGGCATGTAAGAAGGAAATATTATTATTCCACCTGTATTCGGTACGAATGTCTTACTATAATCCATACCGTCTATTTGCATAGGGAACATAAGTTCACCATGTTCTTCTGACGCTTGTAAATAAAATACAAACGAAAGGTCTTTTAAACTCTGATGACCAAACGGTCTTCGATGAGAATGATATGCGGTACATTGTCCTTTCTCTTGATACTGACACCAAAATCCTTCGGGTTCTACTTGACCCTTAGTCATTTCCGCAATCATTTTATCTATAGTATCTATAATTCCATCAAACGCAAGATGCATACGTTTATCGCCACCTTTTTCGTCACCTAAAGGTATGTCTTCACGTTGCGTAGGATTATAGTTATCTATATGATTACCTTCATTATTACGATGCATCTCTACCCATGCACACGCTTTATCAATAGGAAGTTTTGATACGTCAATCCTTCCCATGAAAAACCCTGTGGGGGTTAAAGGTTCATAATGTAATTCTGTAGGTTTATCTGTCATATTTTTGCCATAATCTCTCGTGGTAATAGTATACCACCATCTTTATAAAGAAGTCAAGTGTCATGATACTTCCTGCCACTGTAAGACTTCCTGTTAAAGTATATCCTATCAATCCTGTAATACAGGTTGCAAGTATTCTCCAACTGAACGTTTTATATAGACTTTTCTTTTTAGAGTCCACGTTCTTCTCGGATTTTCGTTGCAGAGATATCTTCGATTTCTTTATCGAAGGTCTCTTCTTCAATCTTGTATCCTACATCTCTTCCGTATGTAATGTTTACAATATTAGGTACATAAAAAACTTCAAAACAGTTGTAGTCGAATCCTTCTTCTTCTACTAATACTTTGTAAATCTCTTCTTCTCTTTCCTCTTGGTCATATGGGTTTTTATCTGTCCCATCTGACTCCCTTAGTAATATCGCTACTTGACCAGTTTTGGCAAGGCATCTTTTAAAAAGTTCTGTATGTCCTTTGTGCCAGGGCTGAAATCTGCCAAGCATTTGCGTAGTTGGTTTTGACCAATCCATTTGGTTATCCTCAAATCATTATCACCCTCAAACCATGATTGGTCGGGGCGTTCGAATACTTTATTAGTATCCTCAAAACGACCTGATTCTATCGTATCCATGAATATCCTATAATCTGCGTGTAGGTTACCTCTGAAAATGTCCAACGGACATACGAAGTCCGCTATACCAAATCCAACCGTATGAAAATACTCACACATGCGATTGAACTGTCGTTCTCTCCCTTGCGGGGTGAAATCCCAATCGTCATGCGCTTGTCTAATACTATCCGCATTAAAATGTGGGATTTCAAAATGGTAAGACAACTCCTTTGCAAGAGTTGTCTTCCCTGAGCCTGGCAGACCGTAGATTAATATTTTCATATCTTTCCTTAGGCTGCTTCGGCAAACTCCACTGCTTTTTCAACAGCTTTGATTTTTCTAGTTTGATTCGCACCAAACCATGCAGATGTCATTCTTGAATCTGCTTCTCTGCCCATCTCGTGGTCAGTTAGGTAGGTCACACTGTTAAGTGCCTGCCACCATGTTCCTTTTCCGAACTCAGCACCTGGCTGTGTCTCTAGGAACTCAAACGCTTTCTGACCATTCGAAGTCAGGTCATCAGACGTTTTCACTATAACTTCTTCCTTACCTTGATAGGTTCTAGGGAATACTTCGTTATAGTATTGTATCAACGCTTCCGCCTTGAAATTTTTAGATGCAAGATATTGTGCAACCTCTTTGTATTTAGCGAACTTTTCATCCGCAATACCCATGTGTTCTTTCACCATTTCAGGGTCAAAAACTTTTCTGTGGTTTAACTTAACACCAGTGTTTTTCACACTTGCGAGTGCCATAGAAAGAGTATTGTTGCACACAACCCTAATAGGCGTAAACCTAATATCGATTGCCTTACCATACTCGTGTGGGTTTGAGAACAAGAAGAACTGTTCAACAGGGTCACCCTTGACCGCTTCGAACACTCCCTTGACCTTTGCGAGACCCCATACCATCTTTCCACCTTTCAGTGAACCAGCAGTATGCATCTCCATAGAACCTTCTAGGCAATATTCAGAGAAGAATTCGAACGCTTCTTCGTTCTGAACAGGATACCAGTTCTTTCCAACCTGAGTTAGAATCTTATTATCAGAAGACCTAATAAGTGCCTCCTGACCAGTTTCTACTTCAGTATCACCAACCTTTGCATAGGTTGGAACTTTATCGACAGACCAATCAAGTCCTGCCTTAACCATTATTTGGTTTGGAGTCAAGTCAGTCGATACCTTAGTACCGAGACCATGCCAAGGAACTTCCCCAGCATACGCCATCTGCGCTTGACCGTTAACCATTTCTACTTCATGACTCATTACGCAGCCTCCAACATAGATAGTGGAACGTTGTAAGTACCGTTAGGAAGTTTTACAACTGCCTTCTTGATATTTACTTTCTCAACGATACCAAGAGTTTTCTTGGTCTTCTGAACAACGAAAACCTTAGAACCTACCGAAATAGATGCCTTAGCTTTCAACTCAACCGCTTCCCTTGCGAAAGCGATAACCTCATTTAGTTCCGATATGGAACTCAGATTGAGGAGTTCTGTTTTCAATTGTGATGTAATCATAATATACCTCTCTAGTTATCAATCAATTATGTGTACCATTATCTCACATGGGGCAGGTTTTGTCAACACTTATTTTCAAAAAAAGTCAATTATTTTGTTTTCCCTGAAACTGTTCTATTATCCATCCACTAAAGTCCCATTTGTGGTTTCGCACTTCCCAAGGTCTATCATGATGTTCCTTGTGGAATCCTTCACCTAGTGTTACCATCGCTAACCAAAAATCATTGTGAGGGTTCTTCCCTCTATGACTGTAACCAAACAATAGGTTTGCGAATAACTTCAACATCCCAGCGGGTGCGAGTAATCCATATATTATACTAAATGGGTCATAAGTTGTCAACAGCAAAATTAAAACCCATGAACCTACTAACCACCAATACATTCTTTCTTGGAACTGTAGTATTGGGTCACGCATGAGTTTACGGAAATGTTGTTTACCTTCTCCGACTAGATATCGTTTCCTGAACGGAACGAGTTGAGGGGTCACGTAGGTATACCAATGACCTTTATAAGCAGCTGAGTGCGGGTCTTTTTCGGTATCGTGATATCTGTGATGTTCTTGATGAACAGCGGCAAATGGAATAGCAGGGCCGATAAATCCTAATGCACCTGTATATGCAAAGAACCCTCGTGCCCATGCTGGACAGTTTTTCCAGTGTCCGTGTGAAAATACTCTATGATAACCTAGTGTTCCACCAATAGTCATCATCTGCCACATAAAGAGACAGAACAACCATTGCCAAACATTTGCGTACATTACCATAGGAATGAATGATAACCAACAGATTATCTGAGTAGACGCAAGTATTTGTCTGCGCCACTCTCTTTCGAATTCATCCAGTTTTCTAAGTATTTTTTCCATCGCCTATCAGTTTATATACCTTATGTATTCTTCCACATTTCATAAACTTGTGGAATTTCTTAAATAATTTTTTCATTTAGTCTCCTAATTCTATTTATAGTATTAGTAAACGACTTTCACACCATATTGTTGTTCAAATCTTATTGCGTCATTTATAGTGTCTACCATAGGTTCACCACGTATGTTCAGACTTGTATTCAAAAGAAGTGGACAACCAGTGTGTTCATACCATTTATCCAGTATCAACCTTATTATTGACGGGTTGTTCCATTCTACCGTCTGAACTCTTGCCGTTCCATCTGCGTGTATCACAGCAGGAATCGTGCAGTCTGTGTTATGTCTACCTTGATATACAAATGACATATACGGACTCTTTCCGCATCTAAAAAATTCTCCCACGTTCTCCTCACGGATTACGGGTGCAAATGGTCTAAATTTTTGTCGTTTCTTTATACCGTTTATACGGTCTTTTGCATTCTTACCTCTAGGGTCTGCGAGTAATGAACGATTACCTAATGCACGTGGGCCGAACTCTGACTTCCCATGTGCAATTCCACAGACTCCATTCTTGAGTAGTTCTTCTACTACTTCTTCTGCCATCAAGGCAGGTAACGTAGAACCTTCTATGTTTCTACCAAGATAAGGATGTGACCAGTTTACCTTTTTACCATATGCGAGTGCAGCTGCTCCCAATGAACCACCGCAGTCGCCAGGATTTGGCATAATCCAAAGACTCGGATACAGTCTTTGAAGTTTTGTATTCGCAACACAATTAAGTGCAACACCACCACCGTACACTATATTATTAGAATACGTAGATGCACGTGCGAATACCTTATGCAAATTTTGTTCAAGGACATATTGTGCCGAAGCAGCGATATCCTCGTTGATATATCCCGAAAAATATTGTGACGGGATACCTTTGTGACAGTTTGTTTTAAGTACAAGTTCTAGTTTCTCAACAATAGACCCACGTACTTTACCATAGGCAGCCATCCCCATGAAGATATATTCTTCATCAAGAGGTCTTAGTCCTACGTAATCTGTTAACGCACTGTACCACAATCCTATTGAGTATGGATATTTCTTACTCCATACCTTTCGATATTGTGCATTACCATTGTAGTCATATGAACATTTCCATATCGTTGTTGTGTCCCATTCACCAATAGAGTCTATTACTACCGCAACTGCCTCATCATAATTAGATGTCTGAAAAGCTGCAGCTGCATGAGACTTATGGTGCGGATGATATGAATCAGGTTTCCATTCAAGTTCTCTTGGTATCATAACCGTCTTGAACTGACCCGCATATAACTGTCTTGTCTTTTTTAATATTGGTCTTTCAAAAAATGCAGTGTGTGAGATTTTGTCACCCCACATACCATCGATGTAATTGCGTAATTCAAAACCAACAAACTTGTCATGTTTTCTTCCTGAAAACCTCTCACTGTGTGTAGCAAATACTATCTCACCGTTTTCATCAATTACACAAACACCAGCATCGTGAAATCCTTCACTAAACCCTAGTGTCCAACTCATTATTATTCCTCATAAATGTAGGGGTCATCAACGTGTGGTCGAGTCCTTCTCATCCACCATAATTTGATTTTCCACCATAGTTTTTTATACCATTTCATAGTTATACCTCGTGGTTATTTATACGGTGTATATAGTCACCTTTTCCTCTTTACCCTTGACATTTATTCTGTCCACCTCTTTAAAATTGTTTCTTATGTCGCAAAGTTCACGTGTTCGTTCTGATAACAAGATATCTACACCATCATAATTACGGGTCTGACCTTCAAGTCTTGCACCAAGATTTACTGCATCTCCAATCACTGAGTAATCGAACCGCACTGAAGAACCCATATTTCCTACAATACAATCGCCAGTCGATATGCCAATGCCCACGTTTATGGGTGGTAGGTTCAAGGGTTTGAGTTCTTCGTTAAGTTGTTTTGTCGCTTCCATTATCTCTATCGCAGATATAACCGCATTAGAGGCATGGTCTTCACAATCCAAGGGTGCATTCCAAAACGCCATAATACAATCGCCCATGTATTTATCAATCGTACCGTCATTTTTTAAAATAATATTTGTCTGTACATCTAGGAACTTGTTTATTAGTTGCACCAATCCTTCGGGGTCATCGTTGTTCTTATACTTCTCGCTTATGGGAGTGAATCCCACGATGTCCATGAAAAGGAACGTCATCTCCTTTCTCTCTCCACCTAGTTTCAACAAGTCAGGGTTCTTTGCAAGCATGTCAACCATGACGGGTGATAGGTACGTTCCGAACTGACCCTTTATCATTTGTTTCTGTTTGAACTGAGTATAGAACTGTACAAAAGACCCATGTGCGAATATAAGAGTCAATGTTATTGCAGTGAATATTGGGTCTAACTGTAAATATTGTGCAGAGAATAAACTATTAGTCGTATAGAATACACCACCTAGTATGACAAAGTATGACACTCCTGAGATAATAATACTTGCATAATTAAGTAGAAGTAGTAGTATGACAGAAAGTATGACAGTTACTAGTATCTCATATACCATGAACTCTTGTTGTCGTTTCAAGACCACACCATCTATCATAGTCTTTATTAGATTCGCCTGTACATCATGCGGGTACATTGCACCTACAGGTGTGGATACAACATTTGCACCTTCAAAGGTTGCACCGACTAATACTATAGAACCCTTGGGAATGGTATCCAGTTCTGTAAAAGAGTATCGTTTGAATTCGTTCCAGTATGCAATAGGGACATTACCCTGAGTATCTGTGGTGATGTTTTTGAATGCGGGTATACGAACAAACTGTATACCGTAATCATCTGTAGATATCTGATAGGATATGTCACCAGCTGCAACTCTCAGGACATCAAGTGCGAGTGCGGGATATAATCTATTTTCGAAATTCTGTAGTAGTGGCGCACGTCTGATAATACCATCTATATCTTGTGTTGATGATATCGTTCCGTACCCTGTTGCATTGTTATGTATAATTGGTTGTGCGAATAACATTCCTTCTTGTTCTGAAAGAAAGTCTTCTGCATCTCTATCACCAAAGGTTGCAACACCTATCCTTGGTGGTCTGTAATCTGTTTTTGTTTTGGATGATGGTGCGATTGCAATAATAGAATCTTTCCATGATAGAATATCTGCAAAGTATTCATCACCACCTAATCTGTCTTCTTCTGAAAACAAGATATTGAATGCGATAAGACTACCATCAATCTTATCTATCTCATCTGCCATCACTTGTCTAGGAATAGGATATTGACCAAACTTTTCTAGTGTAGGTTCATCAATATCAACCAAGACAATCTGTTCAGATACTTGTGTATCTTGAGTTCGTTGTAATGAATCAAAATAAGAGAGTCTTGAACTCTCAAGTAAGAAAGGGTCAAATACCCTGAGTGTTAGTAGTAACCCCAAGGTCACTATCACATGCCATAATTTCATATTACTGTACTATAGTTATTATTGTATCAGGTGCATTAATATCTATAGGGTCTAGTAACTTACCATCTTGTTCTAAATTTATTCTTGTTCCTTGACTATTATCTACGGTGACGTGTGCAATATCAGATAGTTCTCTTCTCAGAGTAACCTTATCACCTTCTACTATAGTTGCGACTTGCGTAACGGTATCAAACCCAACGTCTGTACCTTGAATATTTGTTTCACCAGTATCTTCTTGTATTTCAAGTAAGTCTTCGTCTGTTGCATCAAAAGTATCTAAGACATCTTCAAGTAGGTCAACGTCTAGATAATCTATATCTAATTCCGTATACTCAAGTAAGTCTTGTTCTAACTCTTCGGATGCAAGTAAATCCTCATCAAGAAAGTCAACGTCCAGTAAGTTAGATGTAGCACGTGCATCTAGACTCACAAGTAATTCTTCTTCTGATTGTTTCTCACTGGGTGGATTGATAATCATAATGTTGTTTAACATATCTAAAGTCAAATCAAGAATGGCGGGGTTGGATGGAGGCGCTTCTGCGACATAAGTCCTTGTGGACTGAAATGGTTCATTCAGAACCACCTCACCCGACATTGTTGATACTATGATTTCACCTGAAGAAATACCATTGATATCAGGGAGCAGAACCACAAGTGTCTGCCCGAGCTCATCAACGGTAACCGTGAAATCTGTACCCCTAATTCCTATAGACGCTGTTGGCGTCTTTAGTTTTATATTCTCTCTATCTACCTTTCCAAGTTCTCCTGAAATAAACCTTGCAGTTCCTTGTGCAAAGGTCATAGCGAGTTCACTCTTTGAAGGGTCATTATCAAATACTACATTATCGATAACAATCCTCGTATGTTCAGTCATACGAAGTTTACTGTCATCGACAAAACCTACCTCCATGCGACCTTCACCAGTGCGAAGGTCATCCTTGGGGATTACGTCTTCACCCTTTACGGGTTCTAATTCTTCTGTCTCACGGATAATCTGACGCCAACCTACTGCCCTATCGACAGCACCGACATCTTCTATACCCGTATCAGTTCTAGCAGCCTGTGGCGCTGCCAGAATCAGACTGAACAATACAAATCGTACTAGGTTGAGCACTTGTCCCACTTCCACTAAAGTCTATTGCGATACTATCTGATTGTAGTGTTGATTCCTGAGTGATGTCTATATCTAAGTAGTCACCATCTCCTGTAATCGTTGCACTATGACCATCGTATCCCGTTGCTGTGTAATCTAACGTTGCGTTGTCAGTTACTAAATCCCAATTCAATTGTACGTCAGAAACGTCAACTGAGATATTGAAATCGTTCCAATCACCCACTAGACCAAAGTCTACGTCAGCATTTAAAGCAGTATCATTACTACCAAAGTCCCAATCAAGTGTATTGTTTGAACCTTCGATATCTAATTGATAATCACCACCGTATGCACCATAAGCATTGTCTTTATCGACATTGAATGTTAGTGCATTCGAAGAACCATCTACGTTTAAATCTAAAGTAGAAGTTCCTATGATATTACCAAGAAGACTATTACTACCGCCTAAGAATGATGCGTTAATGTCCATATCAACACCTGATATTAACATTTTGTCACCACTTCCTTCTTCACCAGCAACCAAGTTGGACGAACCATCTTGTTCAATGACTATTGACCCACCGTCACCGATTTGGTCAATATAGACTTCGTTATCCGCAATAGCAGACATGGAAACACCCATACCTGTCATAGCGAAAACTAATCCTGATAATAAAGATAATTTAGTTGATTTTATTAATCTAATCATCTTCCTTTTCTAAACCCTCTCGGGCCTCCTTATATGTCCAAAACCCCTGTCGCTTTCCAGTTTCCACGAGTTCTAGGACTCCTGTTTCGATTGCCCTTTGAGTTGCAATTGAAACACTTTCGTTATACGTTACACCTGACTCAATCTCCACGAGTTCAGTGCCTTGTTCAATAAAACGAAATACATCGCCACCATACGCAGTTGATATAATGGTCTTACTTGATATTACATCCAGTAATACTTCACCTGTCGCCACTGATATCAGTCTCAGACTAACTGTAACTGTATCAATGCTATACTCTCGGCTACTTCCAATTCCAAGATAGCGGGCGCCTTGCCCACCTGTCTCTGTTGAACTATCGTAACCTACTATACCGCCTGCAATTATCATACCAGCAAAGGTAAGCGCTGGTAATTGTTTTGCACCTTCTCCATCGTAAGATTGACGTGTTTGACGAATCAATTGTCTCTCACGAGTGACAGAATCTAGCATAGTTCTATCGACAACCTTGAAAAACTCACCTTTAGCGGTTCTTTTGAGCGCTCTGACGAGATAGACATCGGGTGCCTGTGTGACAGCAGAACTAAAACTTGTTCCCCCACCACTATTTTGTCTTTTTTGTCCTGTTTGGTCTGTAAACTTATATACTGCAACTGTCGGTTTTCTGACAGGCGGATTTAAGTTTTCTAACTTAATTTCCCAAAGACTCTTTTGAATACTAGCGTCACTGTATTGTGGAATACCGCCTGTGGTGTTCCACGTAGATGCACAACTAGATACCAAAAGTGCCGATAGGAATAACAATGACAGTCGTATTGCCAAATTCATCGGTAATCGTTAACTCCACACTATCGCCATTTCTTATGTATGAGATTCCAGTTCCTTCGATATTAAAACTACCTGTGTCACTTGGATTCTCCCCGAACATTTCATCAACGAGTTGGCGTGACAACGTTGAGTAGATTCGGCTCTCGACATTACGTATGAATTTCGCAAGTGTCGTATTCTCAGCATCCCTTTTTAATTGTTCTTGGAGCTGCTTTATTTCTTCCTTTATTGCTTTCTTACGATTGAACTCTTGGTTCTCTACTGTAAGATAATGTGCAGAAGTTCCCTCGCCAGAAAAGCTTGGGTTTTTAAATTTATGCTCTTTGGGAGCGCCGTAGGAATTCATTGGTATCATTACTAATACGGTGAATATTGCACCTACCATAAATGATTTCATGAGGTCAACGTCTGACCAAATATATTTACCTACTTGTCTTTTTAGTTTTGCGTGTGCTTCCACTTCCTGTGGAGACATCACTATTTGATTTTTCTTCATTTTTGATTCCCTTAACATCAATAGCTGTATCCAACTTTTGCTGTAATCGTATTATATCATTATCAAGCATTCTTATTCTGTCAATAAGTGCTACAAGTGTATTAAATGTAGAGTCTAATTTACTTTCTATTTCAGTAGTAATTTTCTTCCACACATAGTATATTACATAGAGTAATCCGAGTGCAGTGACAATTGGGAATCCAAAATCTTTGATGACAGTGACCAAATCCATTTAGTCTCTCCTAGCATCTTCTTTCCCATCCGCTCTTGCTAACCTTTTTAAATCAGGTTTAATACCTAATACCAAACTCATAGTCGTATCAATCCGAACCATGTCATTATTCATGGTTTTAACACGATTATCTAGGGCTCCCACCATACCTTCTATGGATTTAACTTGCTCTATCACAGCATCCATAATGTATTTGAGAGTTAAGAACATGAAGAAACCGCCTAGTATGGCAGTCGCTATGGGGAAACCTAGTTCCGCAACTAAGTTTACAACTTCTTCCATACTGATTATTTATAAGAACTAGAGTTTAAAAACGGTAATTTGTTGCAAAAAAAATCCCCGACTTTGCGGGGATTCCTGTGTTTAGTCTTTCGACTATATTTTGTCCTGTCCCGTTCTACCTTGTGACGGTAGGGTGCGTCTTTGTGAAATAAGACTTTTGCGTATCGTGATTTAATCTTTCGCATAGTTATGTTCTCTGTGTGTTTTCTTCTGTTCCCAATCTTCGATTGCTCTTCTAATACTACCTTCCGCAAGAACTGAACAGTGTAACTTTATAGGTGGCAGTTCAAGTGCATCCGCAATCTCTTTGTCTTTAATTAGTTTTGCTTCCTCAATTGTCTTACCCATAAGTAGGTCAACAAACATAGAACTAGATGCAATTGCAGAACCACATCCATATGTTTTGAACTTGACATCGATAATTTTCTCATCGTCATCAAGTTTAAGTTGTAGTTTCATGACATCACCGCAGGCAGGCGCACCTTCCATTCCAGTGGCAACCATAGGGTCTTTAGGGTCGAAGCGTCCTACCGAATGTGCCTTCGGGTTGTTTACTACCGCTTCGAACCTATCGATTACTTTCTGCGAATATGCCATAACATTATTTATACAAAATCAACACGCTATCGATACAAATTTCGCATCTCGTGTTGAATTATTTCCCACTCTTTTAAAGTGGTCTCTATGGCAAAGTTGTTGGATTTACCAAAAACTTGTTCCGCTTTTTGTCGGACAACCTCTACAGGTTCATTGTAGTTTTCAGTTGCAACTTCTTGACATTCGAAAACAAACTGACCTATCTTACTCATAGTCATATTCCTTATTGATTGCGATAACTCCTGATATCATTGAAATTAATCCTACCACAACAATCGCTAGACTGTCAAGCGGAAATAACTCGGCACTGGTTTCCATTCCACCAACACCACCCATTACTAGGAAGAACCCTAGAATAAAACGTATTGAACCTTTCATTACTCTACCTCACTGTATGCAAAAGGGATTTTCTTTTCGATGATTGTCTTCACAATATCACCAGCATTGTAATCGAATCCACCGATATTCCACGCTGTTTCTTCAACAGGGATATATCCATACTTCCAAGCATAAACAGAAACCTGTTCATATTGATAGTCATCTTCGGACTCTACGTAAGGGTCATCCTCATCTAACACTTTGACATTCAGAACCCACTCGCAAGAAACCTTGGCATAAGGGTCTGCATCTGTATAAGATGGTGTACCAAACAGTTCTTTCAACTCATCATAAGTTGCAGTCACTTCTGACTGACGGGAAGAACCGTTTTTATTAAACCCGTCATACACATCATACTCAAGAACCTTCATTGACGCCTCCTTTTTCAAATGATTGCATCCACGCAGATAGAACACCACGTGCCTGTGATTTAGACATACCGAATGCATCGGCAAGAACGGGAGCAGCCCCGAACATATTGATTTGACCGCTTTCACGCAGTTCATTTAGGAATTCAAAGAAGATTGAATCATCTAAGACTTTGAAGTTATCTGACATAAGTACCTCTCTTTTTTCAGTTTACGTTGTTATTATAACAAGTGTGACAAGGATTGTCAAGCGATTTTTTCAAATATTTCTGAAAATCTTTTACCTGTTAATTGATGGATATGAGCGTTAGGATGACCAAATTCTTCTACCCGACAAGGTTCTTCCCACGTACCCATAGAATACATATCCCACCAATTATTCTCATCAGGAAAGGGTTCGCCGTTGATGTGGGGAACTGACTCCCATATATCAGGTATCTTTTCACGGTCTTGGATGGGTAGTTTCATTTGTTGTTCAAGTAAGTCGATGTATCGAATACCTAAAGAACACTCAGGTCTCAGAGTCTTCAACTGTTCTAAAAGGAATTCACAAAAATCTATTGCGTGTTTCTTCTTCTCAGTAAAAGCGTATAATAAACAATATGCAAGTCTAGAATGAAAGATAGATTGAATGACTTTGATACCCATACCATCTGCTATATTCTGTACCGCCTGCATGTAGGTTAACATCTTTATCAGTCCTGTATTCTCATTCATTGCCATGTTCGAATATATTTCTACGATATCTCTAGTATTTGTTTTTAGATATCGGGTTCTTTCAGGTGAATATTGACTCATACTCTGAAACCTTTGAATGTTCATGTGTTCTTCTTGGTCTTGACTACGTATCTCAAATAGTTCGCCACGTTTTAGTGCTGACCACATGACAACTAAATGAGTCACAGGTTCATTCTCTGCCTTACTACTTGAATAGTGACACGGTATATTATATCTCATTCCGTTTAGAAATGCAACAACATCACGGAAGATTTTATCATTACCCGCACCACAACTGGCAATATTTGCTGATTCTATTCCTAATTCTTTCGCACAAACAGATGTGAAATTGTAGTCCCAATGTGTTGGGGGTGCGTTCTCACAACCAGGCAGTTCATCTCCCCACGCAAAGGAACATCCATTGGTTAATAACATTTACTCTCTTCCTAAATGGTCATGAACGTGCAACATGATGATTGCGTAATGAATTACCTTCATCAAGTCTTTACGATTGTATCCGTCTTTGTTTCCGTAACGTTGTGCATACTTGAGTATGTTTCCTATACAGAAACCCTCACCGTGTCCACCATCGATAATGAACTCAGTTGCTTGGAACTTGTTTTTAGAATAATGTTGATTGTACGTAGAGTCTATGTAATCTTTGATTTCTCTGATGATGTCACCTTCACTATAGATGTAATCAACCGCATCTTTTAACTCAACAACATCACCGCCGTCCCAAGTCATATTAGGATAGTCTAGTGATTGTTTGACCGCATCTGCCATCATTTCAGGGTCATCGTATGCGGGATTGTCGTACTTGGACATGACATCAGCTGCGTCATCAACCGCAGAAGGTTTGTCCTTACTCATTTTTAAATGTTTACGATTTATCTCGTTCCATTGTTCAGGTGTTATGTCATCAATGCTTTTTGCCATAATATTCTCCACGTAAATTTGTTATATTATATCATGATACATCATGATTTGTCAAGAACCTTTTCCATTGTTCCATCGATAAAATATGTGTTCTCCTACTCTCCCAACCATATGCATACCACGGTCATTTATCCATACGGGATTCACGTAGGTTGCGTGATAGTGTGTTGCACCTTCGGTAATACCACGGAACGCATAGTGTTCGTATATTTCATTTGCAATTAGTTTTGCGGATTCCCACGCATCTCCTCTTGCGGGTTCATCCTGTCTTCCATCACAATACCAAGAGAACTGACATCTATTTCTTGCGGGAACTTCTTTACCTCGGTCTAACCACCACTCAGACATCTTTGCATCATATACCACTCCACATACCGTATCGGGATAACGCTTGTCTTGTACACGATTGAGAACAACATCCGCAACTGCGTATTGTCCCGCTAAGTTGTCTCCCCTCGCTTCATGATATATATTCATCGCAAGACACTCTATTTCTTTAGAGTGAAAATCATAGAATTCAGGACTTGGTATCATATCAAATATGACTTCCTGTTGTTCTTCTGTAAACTCATCTGCGATAAGTATTTCATCTCTAGGGTCATCCCATACTCCGTACATAACACTCGCAAATACTAAGAATAGGAATAATAATACTAGTAGTATCCAACTCTCCCACAATAGTAGGAACTCTTTAATTTTCTGTAATTTCTTCAATTGCCCAATCCCTCATTTGTCTTGCTTGTCTATCCTTATCAATATTAGAAAGACTCTCATTACAAAATTTATATGCGAGTGTGATTCTCTCGCAACCTGAATATGCACTATGCCAACAATGATGTTCAGGTTCATCTTGCCGACCAAAGTAATAGTGTCTACACTGCCATCCTTTTTTCTCAGGTATGGTTACGATGCTGGAAGACTCCAAATCATAATACCTGAAATAAGAATCACCTGTAGCACTATACGTAAATAAAACTTGATACGCATTAGCGTTCCAATTCGTATGCCATCCTACGAATCCTCCTGTTGGATAATAATTAAGTAACGCAGAACTATGAGCGCCTATCTCTTTTGCGAATTCGAACTTTACCTTCTCACGGAAGTCCGTCCATATCTCAGGGTCAATCTTTAACATATTGTTAATAGGTTGCGCCCAGTGTTCTTCAGGAAACCCTGAGTGTTCATCACCCATTGCAAGTTTCTCCTGAAGTGCGATATCTCCGCAATAGTATTCTCCGTTATCAAATGCTTCTTCATCTGAGTAAACGTAATACTCTTCTTTCTCATAAGGCATAGTAAAGAATTCATCTGAAATCGCATTCAAACGTTTCTCAAAATTCTTTCCTATCCTTATCTCACTCACTTAGTTCCTTCCATCCTTCGATTGATTCAACCGCTTGAATTACATTTGGGAAGTGTACTTCTAGTATCTCCCAACACATCTCTGCGATTTCAATATGTTCTTTCTGAGTCCCATTACCCATTCTCAACATACAATAATGTATCCAAGAACGTAGAGAACCCGCCATGTACAGAGTTGATTCTGTATTACCTTCAGGTAAAACTGCACGTGCCTGTTCCTTTGCGATATTATTGTTTATCGCCCAGTTGTATGCCTCACGTGTCGCTATGGTGACTTTCTCTTGGTATCGTCTCCACTCATTCTGAAGTTTTTGGTCTTCTACATCTATAGAGTTCTGTCTGTTCTTCTCATCTTGTAGACGTGCTTCCCTAAAAACAACTTCGTCATTAGGAATTGCATATCGTTGAGAGAACTCTTGATATGAAAACGAGCGGTGACGTATAATTTGACGTGCAATATCACGTGTAGTCACTATCTCCATTGTCACGTTCACCATCTCAAATGGTGACCAATGTCCTTCTTTAATAAGATACTTTACAAGACCTCTTGCAGTTTTCTTATTGTTTTGGTTTGCGGGGTTACTGACACGAGCTGCATATGCAACAAGTTCTTCAGCGGTGTGACAACCTGAGATTGCACTCGGTTGACTTAGGGCAATTAAGTTGACTTTTGCCATTTATCGATTTTCTCCAATAGTTCGTCATAGGGTAGAGATGCGAAATCTATATTTAGATTCACTCTCCATTTCTTAGGGTCACCGTCACGTTTGACAGCATGCCATTGATTGTGCATAAAGGTAGTCCATTTACCCACAGTCAATCGGGTCTCTTCTGCTTCTTTCAATTTAGAGTAATCAGGAATTCGATACATTGAGTATGTTTTGAATGGTTTAGTTTCCTCATACCAAATAGTTCTCTCATTATTACTCTGTAGTAAACAGAATATAGAAGAGTTCCTTGCATGTCCAATATGAGGATACAAGATATGTCCCTCATTTTGAATTTGAATAATAGGGTCAATCTCATTCATTGAGATATCAAACATCTCACTTACTTTAGTTGCAAGAGGTTTGTGAATACGAGGCGGGAGTCTGTATTGGTCAATGACCATTTCCTTAACACCCGTTTGGTGAAAACCTAGTTCACGTGCCATAATCAATCTACGTCTGTAGAACTCACGTGCGACACGAGTATCACCCGTTACTCTTTCGATGTCTTTCTGAGTTGAGTCGTATGCAATCTGACGCCATGGTCTATCGATGAATTCTAGTTCATCTGATAGGTTGAGTGCCATGTCAAGAATCTCATCTAACTCATCCTGAGTTAATAATTGTAAATCCGTTTCTCTATGATATTTTGCCATATGTTTATTCCATCTTGAAGTCTTTAAACCTCTTACCTGAATCACTCTTGTCGAATACAGGAGTGTCATCACTACTTATACCATCTTGGTCTTGTTGGTCATCATCCGATAAACGCATCTTAGACCTATCGACTCTGATAGTAAATCTTGAGTTAGTTGTTGGGTCATTGTATCTGTTCTTCAATTGTTTGACCAACATCTTACCCATGTTATTTAGTTCTTCGTTTGCAATTAGAGCAAACATCAAATCCGCAGTTGCGGGTAGACCAAATGATTCTGAAGTATCTTCTAGACCAACGTCATCATTAGAATAACCACTACGTGTTGTCTGTGTTGCAGACACAATAGGTACATTGAACTCAACTGCAAGTCCACGTAATTCTTCTGCGATACTCTTAATGTAAGTATAAGAGTTGATTGCACCACCCATACCTTTCATACGAGAAGATGCACATATATTTAGATAGTCAACAAATATCATCTCAGGGACAAAGTTCTTCTTGAGTTTCAATTCATTCAACAATGCACGGAAGTGACTTGTATGCGCCTGTCCTGTAGGATATTCTTTGATGATTAGTTTACCTTGAGTCTGACTCTGAACTTCCGCAACTCTGTCACGGAACATATCCTTAGATAGATTCTCAAGTTGGTCAATCGGGATATTCAATAGATTCGCATCAATACGTTCTGCAATTCTTTCTTCCGCCATCTCCATAGTAATATACAATACATTGCGTCCCTGTATCAATGCATTCGCAGCTACGTGACACATGAACAATGACTTACCGACACCCGTACCAGCGAGTGCAATATTCAAAGTCTTGTTAGGTAATCCACCCTTGGTAATCTTGTTGAAGTATTCTAGGTCAAACGGAACACGTTCTTCTTGTTCATGATAGAAGTCATATCGACCATCGACATTCTCAAGATAGTCATGACCAATATTAGTATCGAATGTCACTGATAATGCTTTGGATAGAATATCAGGAATACCATTCTTTTGTAGTGTTGGGTGTTTACCATCAATGACGGTGATTGATTCCATAACCGCATTGTAGACCGCACGGTCTTGACAGAACTTCTCAGTTGATTCAACCAACCAATCTAGGTTCTCAGGTTCAGGTGTAAAGATGTTGGGTAACATCTCCATAGATTGACGATAGTTTTCTTCGGACATACGTCCGCCTTCATCTACCTCAATCTTAAATGATTCCATAGTCGGAAGTTTGTTGAACTTTTGAACAAACTTTGCGACTTCTTTGAAAATGTCTTTGTATGCACCTTCGAAGTATTCGGGTGCAAGGAAAGGTAAAACTTTACGAGTGTACTCTTCGTTAGTGAGTAGATTCCTCAGTATCGTCTGTTGTAAGTTTATATTCATCAAAATCCTCACGGTGATTTTCACCGACATGTTGAAGACCAGTGTCTTCGTCAGTCAACACAGCATTGCCTTTTGCAATTTGTGTATCCATAATATCTTGTAGTATTATACTACAGTGGTCTTGAAAAGTCAAGTCCTCAGTTGTGAGGTCAGTATCAGGTGATGTGATAATCTCCATGTTCCATCTTAGGGTTTTGGTTTTACCATCAAATTTTACTGTCCCGAACTTTATGACCGTTTCAGGATACTCGTTTAGTAAACGAACATTCCAATGGTCATCATCATCGGGAATCAATTCATAATCAATATTCTCTGAAACCTTACTAAGCATTGACAATCTCTTCCATGTCAATCTGTTGTGCAAGACCAATAGAGTATTGTTTCTTTAGGAAATCTGCAAAGTCTGTATCTTCAAATACAGGTTTCCAAAACTCTTCTTTTAGAGTGTCAGCGAGTCGGACTTTTGGGTCAACCAGTTCGCCAGTTGATGTGTCAACACGGCAATACCAACCATTGGAAGGCTTGCTAATGTAGCCACCAGCAAGACCAACATCCACAAGACCACTGTAACGTTGGACGCCACCTTCCCAAGAAACGCTAATAGGGATTTTAGATTTCTCTTTAACATAACGTGATTTCTCCACATTGATAATAAAATGATAACCTTTGATTTCTGTTCCAACCTTATCTTGTTGTCTTCCTATAATCCAAATGTTGTCTGCACTATAATAGATACCAGTACCACCCCCGACTACATCTTTAGGGAATAGACCAATCTCTTTGTAAGTGTGGTTGACGGCAAGCATTGGTATGTTTTTCATAGTCAGGTATGGGGTTACCATTCTGAAAAGACCTTTCAATGCTTTCGCACGGGACATATCTGCAACACTCTTTTCATTCATTGCATCTTCTAGTTCTTTCTTAGATGCGAGGTTGCCTATGCTGTCGATAACGACTATTACATCATCCTCTCTGTCGAGATTCTCTAGTTGCCCAATCAGGTCAAACTTGAGTTGCTCCACATTTGCGATAGGTGTATGCAATACCCTGCTGGTGTCTATGCCGAACTGTTCAAAGTAAGATTGTGGCGAACCAAACTCACTATCGTAGAACAACATCACAGCATCCTTCTTCGCCTTCAGATATGCACCCGCCATTAACAGTGCAAACGAGGTCTTGAAGTGTTTTGATGGGCCCGCAAGGACGGTCAATCCAGGCGTGACACCGCCGTCAATACTTCCGCTCAACGCAACGTTCACCATTGGAACGTCCGTTGGCACCATATCTTTTTCAGTAAAAAATTTAGAATCTGAAAGAACTTCGGTATTACTAATCTTTGAGTTCTTTTTTAGTTTGTCCATTATCGACATTTGTATCTCCTAGTTCGAATTCATCGGACGACAAATCCGAATCATAATTAACATTGTTGGATTTTTCACGGTCATCCAACTCATATATTTTTCTATAATTGTCGTTTATTCTACCAATGTCGGCAAGTAATGTCAAGCGTTTTTCATCAAATTTATTAAATGCTTTTAAGTCCTTGGGAAAACACGCACCACCAAATCCACGTTTACCA
>MDTB01005290.1_pt1 | contig 29174 bp, 4 predicted proteins | sample 811161 | NCBI WGS metagenome assembly MDTB01 (sample SAMN05326650, study PRJNA326480) | marine metagenome | isolation source: seawater | place: Mediterranean Sea | collected 2009
AACTTCTTGTGATAGTTATACTTGGGATGGCGTGACTTACACAAGTACAGGTCAGTACACTAACATATACTCTGATGTAAATGGTTGTGATAGTACAGTGATTCTAGATTTAACAATTAATAATAGTTTTACTAGTTCATTTAATATTACTGCTTGTGATAGTTACGATTGGGATGGAGTCACTTACAATACTACTGGATTGTATACAACTATATATTCTGCACTAAATGGATGTGACAGTAGTGTAACACTAAATCTGAGTATTATTAATAGTCTAACTTATACTTTAACTGTTACAGAATGTGATTCATATATATGGGATGGAGCAAGCTACACAACATCAGGTTTGTATACTAATATATATACAGCAGTAAATGGATGCGATAGTATAGTTACTTTAGATTTAATAATAATACTATCTCCTGTAATTATTCAAGATGATACTACAATTTGTTATGGTGATAGTATTACTTTAGAAACAGATTTATCTTCTCAAATTAATAATTCTCAAGATGTATGCATTTTAAGTGAGATTTCTAGTAATTTGCAAAATGATCTTGTTGCATATTACCCTTTCTGTGGTAATGCTAATGATATCAGCCTAAATTCAAATAATGGAAATGTTATAGGAGCAAATCTATCGGTAAATAGGTTTGGTGATTCTTTAAATTCTTACGCCTTTAATGGTGTGGGAGATTATATTGAACTGGTAAATTCTTCTTCTTTTTCATCTCTTGATAGTAATATTTCCATTTCAAGCTGGATTTATCCTGAGAGTTATAGCGATGGTACAATAATTGATAGAGATATATGTGGAAATAGTCCTGATTGGCATCTTTCTTGGAGAGGAAATGGAAATGCTGCTCGAGTTCTTCTAAGAGTTAATAATCAATCTTTATATTCTGGAAATTATAGTTCTAATCAATGGTTACATGTGGTTGCTATAAAAAACAACACTAATTTTGAATTATATATTAATAATCAATTCCAAGGTTCTGTGCCTGTTCCTATTGGCTTGATAAATACATCTCTTCCTATTTACATTGGAGATCAGGTTTGTAATTCTTCTACTGAACCAAACTTTGATGGAAAAATTGATGATATTGGTATTTGGAGTAGAGTATTAGATTCTGCTGAAGTTAATCAGTTGTATAATTCAAATTTCCCTCAATACGTATGGTCTACAGGAGATAGCAGTGCTTCAATTAGTGTAGCACCAACACAAACAACAACATATGTTTTAGAGAAAATAGATAATGGAATTAGTTGTTTTGATAGCGTTACAGTAACTGTAAATGATACTTCAAGCTCTTATTCTCAAGTAGTATCTTGTGATAATTATAACTGGAACGGAATAACATATTCTTCATCAGGATTGTACTCTTACACTTCTACAAATTATATTGGTTGTGATAGTATAGCCTTTTTAGATTTAACTATTAATAGTGAATATGATATTATTGACAGTATAGGTATTTGTGCTGGAGATAGTATCATGATTTCTGGTAATTATTACACTAATTTAGGAACATATGTAGATAGCTTCTTTACTAATAGTGGTTGTGATAGTATAATTAGTACAGTGCTTTCTTATTTGCCAATTGGTTGTACAGATCCTACCTCATTTAATTATGATCCAATTGCACAGTGTGATGACAATTCATGCGTTATTTCTATCTACGGATGTTTAGATTCAAGTGCTATAAATTATTATCCAGGTGCAAATTTTGATAATGGTTCATGTATCTATTTAGGGTGTACTGACTCTACTGCTTCTAATTACAATCCAGTAGCCTCAATTGAAGATGGATCTTGCATGTATGCCTTTTGTTCTGATCCTGTCCCTTTTGGATTCTTTACAAATGATATAACTGATACAAAAGCTCGTATTAATTGGAATAATATGAATGATAGTGCATGTATGGTCTGGAAATATTTTGTTAGATACAGAGAAGTTGGAACAAACACTTGGACTACAAAATCTGCCGGAGTAGGTAGTGGACTATGTAATTTTGGATTAAATACAACGTCTAAGGTTTTACAGAATTTAAATCCATCTACTATTTATGAATATAAAATGAAGGCCTTTTACTGTGGAGGAACGCAATCATCTTATTCTTCTACAGTTCAATTTACAACTGGAGGCTTATGTCCAGAAATGACTAATCTATCTGCGCAGACCTTCTACTTTAATCCAAATAAAGTTCGATTTAACTGGGATACTACAGGCCTATACACTTTTGCCAGAATTGTATTAAGAGTTGATAGCATAGGATCTTCTTGGCAAGGAGTAGGTGGTTATGGAATATATTATCCAAATCTATCTGTTAATAAATATGGTATGCAGCCTGGAGAGTTTTATAGAGCACAAGGAAGAACATTCTGTGATTCAAATATTACTTCATATAGATCTTGGTGGACACCACCAATTTTCTGGCAGCAGCCAGGATCTTCTAGATTAAATGGCGGAAATACAATCTCAAATTTAGATGTGTATCCAAACCCATCCAGAGATATCTTTAATATTGTGTTTAGAAGTGATGAAGTTCAGAAGATAGAAGTAAGAGTTTTAAATATTTTAGGAAAAATAGTATATCAAGAGGACTTATTTGAATTTGTTGGTGAGTATACCAAGGCTATAGATTTATCTAATTTTGATAAAGCTATATATTTTCTAGAAATTGAAACTGTAAATGGAAAAATTAATAAGAAGTTAATTCTTCAATAAATTATTTTTTATGAAAAAATTATTATTAGTACTATTTGTTTTCTTTTTTGTTATTGAAAGTAAATCTACCCATTTAATGGGTGGTGAAATTACATGGGAATGTATAAAGACTGGCTCAAAATCTGGACAATATGTCTTTCAAATGAAGCTTTACAGAGATTGTCAAGGTGTTGCTCTTGGAGGCTTAACAGAATATTTGACTGTTCATAATTCTACAATAAGCTCAATCACACTCAATAGAGTATCAGTAACTGATTTGTCTCCCAATTGTGATACAATTAATGGTCCTAATTCTGAGTTTACATGTGGAACTTCTAACACAGGATCTTCTGGAAATGGAAATGGCGCTGTAGAGGAGCATATTTATATGTCAGATACTATTAGGATTTTAGGTACACCCGATGCCAATGGATGGCATTTTACTTGGTCTTCATGTTGCAGAAATGGAGCTATTACTAATTTGAGTTTATCAAGCACCACTAATCCAAATGAAGGATTTACTTTAAGAGCTGTTATGTATTCATATACTGATTCTTTAGGAGTTACGTTTCCTAGCAATAATGATTGTTATGATTCATCTCCAAAGTTTTATGAGAAACCAAGAACAATTTTAGAAGTTAATAATGGATATGATCCAACATCTTTAACTAATGGGTTTACATATTCTCATAATGCATTTGATCAAGAACAAGATTCAATTTCATACGAATGGGGAGAGCCTTTAGATAATAATTACTATGATTACTTAAATCCTAATTCTTATTCTTTGCCTTTCGTTTCCCCTTATTCATATACAATTCCAATTAATGGAATAACTTTGAATAGTGTAACTGGAAGGACATCATATCCAGCAGATCAGCAAGGAAATTATGTAACCTGTACAAAGGTTTCTTCATACAAATGTGGTCAACTTATAACAGAAATTTATAGAGAAATTCAAATTGTTTTGATTCCTCCAACTTGTAATCTTGGAGACACAACGAATGGAAATTATGGTGCTGACACTTTATGTAATGTTCGTCCATTAGTACAACCTCCATTTTACTATGCTGGAAATCCAAATCCATATCAGTGGGATACTTTAGTACATTGTGGAGATACTGTAGCATTTGATTTTATTGCTAATGATAATGACTATTATCCAAATGGAACTCAACAAAATTTATTATTTGAAGTTTCTGGAGGTCAATTTTATAACTATAACGATGGTGTTCCGTGCCAGAATCCTCCTTGTGCAACATTTGAAGAGTCTATTACTGGAGCAGCTCCTCCATTTAGTACCGCTAATGGAACTGGTACTGGGCAATTTGAATGGATAACTTCTTGTAACCATGTTATTGGTAGTTGCAGTGGTTTTTCACCAAGTGTCTATACCTTTGTTGTTCGGGTGACTGATGATTTTTGCCCTGCTCCAGCTATCGAAAATACGGCACAAGTAATATCTATTACAGTATATCCGCCATGTGATCTTAAAGGTAATTTAGTAGTTAATCAACCAAATTGTGGAATAAATGATGGTCAGGTAATCTTTAGTCCAAGTGGAGGAGTTCCACCATATAACACTTACATTTTTGATATGAATGGAATACCAGTGAATAGAGATTCTTTATATCAAGGTACATATCAAATTAGAATTACAGATTCAACATTTTGTGAAACAGTAGATACTGTAATATTAACAAATCAAAACCAGTTGTTAAATACAATTACAACTCTTGATCCATCTTGTAATGGGTTTTTAAATGGAACAATTGATATTCAAACTAGTGGGGGAAATGCTCCTTATTCCTATTTGTGGAGTAATGGAGATTCATCTCAATTTTTACAAAATGTTGGTGCTGGTCAATACCATATAACTGTTACTGATGCAAATAACTGTGTAAAATCAGATACCGTTTCATTGCAAGAGCCTGTATTACTTACAAATACATCAAATGTTATTGATGCACTTTGTTATTCAGAAAATGATGGAAGTATTAGTGTAAATGTTTTGGGAGGAACTTTACCATATTTTTATAATTGGAGTACTGGTGACTCTACATCCTCAATTAATAATCTTTTCGCAGGAAATTATATTCTTTCAGTTTTGGATTCAAATAATTGTTTACATGTTGATTCATTTTTAGTTTTTGAGCCTTCTCAATTAACAAATTCAATTAGTGGTTCAAACCCAACGTGTTTTGGGTTCACTAATGGAAGTATAAATACTATATCCTCTGGAGGTATTCCTAATTATAATTATTTATGGAGTAATGGAGATACTACTCAGAATTTACAAAATATTGGTGCTGGTCAATATTCGGTAATTATAAATGACAGTAATAACTGTTTAATTTATGACTCAATAGTTTTAGAAGAACCTAGTGCATTATTGGCTATTGATAGCACAACTAATGTCAGTTGTTTTGGATCAACTAATGCTTCTGTTACAATTAATCTATCTGGAGGAACACCTGCTTATATTATTAGTGCATTTGGTCAGACTTTTCCAATACCTTTCCCTACATCAGTAACTATTCCAACTATTGTACCAATTCCTGCGGGAGTGTATCCTTTTAGTATTACAGATTCACTAGGTTGTGTTGTGCTTGACACATTTTCTATCACTCAGCCAAATCCTTTAACTATTTCCTCTACTATTGGTTATGTTTCTTGTAGTGGATTTAATAATGGAAGTATAACATTAAATCCTCTTGGAGGAACTGGTCCTTTTACTTACTTGTGGAGTACTGGAGATACAACACAATTTTTAGTTAATATTCCATCAGGTCAATACTTTGTTTCAATTTTAGATTCTAATAATTGCCTTGCCATAGATACTATCCTAATGATTCAACCCAATCAATTAAATGATAGTTCATCAACTATTATACCAACATGTAATGGTTACAATGATGGAAGTATAAATGTTGTTGCATCTGGAGGGACTATGCCTTATAATTATTTGTGGAGTACAGGAGATACTTCTCAAAATTTACAAAATGTATCTGCTGGGCAATATATTGTTTCAGTTATAGATTCCAATAGCTGTATATTATATGATACCATAATATTGTTAGAGCCAAATGCAATTTCTGCTATTGACAGCATTCAAAATGTAAGTTGTAATGGGTTTTCAGATGGATCAGTTTTTCTTTTTGTAGATGGAGGAACAGGAAATTATGATATTCTTTGGGAAACTGGAGATACGATACCATTCATTACAAATTTAATTTCAGACTGGTATGAAATTTCAATTGTTGATTCTAACAATTGTTTATTTGTTGATTCGTTTTTTGTAGAAGAACCTACTATTCTGGAAGATAGTATTTCTACAACTGAACCAACATGTTTTGGTTTTTCTAATGGTGGTGCATCTGTATTTCCATATGGAAGTGTTTCACCCTATTCTTATATTTGGAGTAATGGTGATACATCTCAGTTTTTACAGAATTTAACCGCAGGACAATATTCTGTAATAATTACAGATAATAATAATTGTATTATTTATGATACTTTAAATGTAGATGAACCTCTTATTCTAAGTTTTAGTGAATTAACTGATTCGGTTAGTTGTTTTGGAAATAGCGATGGATCTATTGATCTTACTGTTATTGGAGGGATTACCCCATATTCCTTTTTATGGAATACAGGAGATACTTTAGAAGATCTTTCTAATCTTATTGCTGGTACTTATGTAGTAAATATTTTAGATTCAAATGACTGTTTGTTGATAGCAAACATAAACGTTTTTGAATCCGATAATTTATTTGCATACTTTAATCTAAATTATGTTAGTTGTAATGGTTTTAGTGATGGAAATATTGATGTTACTCCAATAGGAGGAACTCCACCTTTCAACTATTCTTGGAGTTCAGGTGATACTACAGAAGATATAAACAATATACCTTCTGATATGTATATTTTGTCTCTTACTGATAATAATAATTGTTTTTTTACAGACACAATAGTTGTTTTTGAACCCGACGAGCTAGTTGCTAGCCTTACTGATTCGAACGGAACATTAGTTTCTTTTGGAAGCGGAGGGACATCACCATATACTTATGACATATATAGCCCGGCTGGAATTTTTGCTACAACTTCTAATAATACAGGAGTTTCTTTTATTATTAACCCCGTACTAGCTGGAATTTATACACTAGTAGTAACTGATGCAAATGGCTGTATCGATAGTTCTCAAGTAACTATTACTGTTAGTTCTATTTTTGATAATACTACATTTGATAAAATACGATTGTATCCAAATCCATCTAGAGATATTTTTAATTTATCCTTTTTTAACTCATTTAAACAAGACATTAATATTTCAGTTTATAGTCTTTTAGGAGATAAAGTATATGAAGAATATATAAAAGACCATATTGGTGATTTTAAAACTTCATTTAATTTAGAACTTTTTGGAAAATCTATGTATTTGCTAGAAATTAAAACGAATAATATTATTATTAATGAGAAAATAATACTAAAATAGATGAAGAAAATATTGATCATATTATTTTTTCTACCAATTGTTTTTTTTGGGCAAACTGGAAATAATTTTTCTCCCAACATAAGTGTTGTTTTAGATTCGAGCTGTAGTGTATTAACAGATTTTACAATATCTCTTGATCAAAATAGTGGTGAAGTTGATATTGATTCTGCTATTTTTATATCTGATTTAGGTTCTTTTAGTCTGTTTGGTCTAAATGTTGGAGATACTATTGGGTCAGCAAATATGACATTAAGTTTAAGTTCGTTTTCAGCAGATTTGATTATTGACACATTTTTATCTCCCTCTTTCATTATTGTTAAGGCAATTGATCAATTAACAACTGCAGTTTTGGGTACTTTTACTTTAGAAAACATTATTGGTGGTGGAGTTAAAATTATTGCTACATCACCTAATGACGGAAATAATTTTACTAGTGGAAATAGTTCTGTTGTAACTTTTTACGAGATTTTTCAAAATCCATCAACATCTACATCAATTGTTTTTGATTTTACGTGTGTCTCTGAATTAGGGTCAATATATAATGATTCAACTTTCTACTCAATTATAAATTGTTTAGATGTAGATGTTTTTTCTGAAAATCCTACTTGCTTTTCTTACAACGATGGTTTTTTTAATTTAAATGGTTTATACGGATCTGGTCTTTATAATTATCAACTTCAAATCTATGATTCTCTTTTTTCAATATGGATTCCAGTAGGACAAAGTCCAATTTCTGGAAACTATACATCAAATTCTGTCTCATTTATTAATTTATTTTCTGCTTGTTATAAAATAATAATTGAAGATGATTCTGGAAATATTGAAGATACAATAGTTTGTTTGCTTGGGCCTAATGAAATTATAGCTTATGAATTAATTACTCATCCAACTCCAATAATTAATAATGATGGAAGTGTCGAGATTATAAATATTTTAGGAGGAACTCCTCCATTTGTTTTTTCATGGATTGGACCTAATAGTTTTGTCTCAAATACAGAAGATATTTTCAACTTGGAATCAGGAAATTATAATTTAAGCATTACTGATAGTAATAATTGTATACAGTCATTCAATTATCAAATTGATCAATTTATTTCTGGATGCATGGACTCAATCGCTAACAATTATGATCCAAATGCAACATTTAATGATAGCTCCTGCTGTTATTTGAACTTTTATGAGGAAAATGTTATATTGTGTCTAGGAGATTCTGTAGAACTATTATATTCAAATTTAGGAGACAATGCTGATAGTTATTTATGGTCAACAGGAGATGTTTCTTCTTTTTTATATGTAGATCCAATTGTTGATTCTACTTATTACTTAGAAATAACTTATAATGGAAATGTTTGTAGCGATTCTGTAACTGTTTCTGTAACTTGTCTTGAGTTTAGTCCATCTGTTTCTGTTTCTATTTCTAATTTGAACTGCTCCTTAACTGATTTGACTATTAGTGTTTCTCAGGATCCAAATGAAATAGATATGGATTCAGCGATTTTTGTCTCTGATGCAGGGTCATTTACAATTTCTACAATGAGTGTAGGCAATAATATTGGATATGCTTCAATGAACATAGGATCTTTAAATATAAACGCAAATTTAGTTGTTAGTAATATAAATTCTTCTTCTCAAATTCAGGTAGAGGCAATTAATCAAATTACAAATGCTGTATTAGGATCATTTTTAATTGATAATTTAATAAATGGAGGTATACAGATTATTTCCTTAAGTCCAGGAGATGGTAATAGTTACACTTTAAATGGAAACAATTCAAGTATAACATTTGTAAATATTTTTGATAGCCCAGATACAGGTTTTTTGAATTTTACATCATCAATTGATTCTGAGTTAGGAGAAAATGATATTCAGTATTTTCCTTATATTTTAAATTGTACTGATTTTAGTCCATTAGTTTCAGTTTCTCTATCTACAACTAATTGTGATTATCTCACTGACTTAACTATAACTGTTGGTCAAGATTTTTATGAAGTGGATATGGATACAGCAACATTTGTATCTGATGGAGGTTTCTTTTTATTATCAACTTTAAATATTGGTGATAATATTGGTTCTGCTACAATGTCATTAAATCTTAGCTCATTTAATGCTAATTTAATAGTTAGTAATATTGTTTCTTCAAATGAAATTATTGTTGAAGCAATTGATCAAGTAACTGGAGCTGTATTAGGATCATTTACAGTAGTTAATCTTCCAACTAGTGGTGTTGAAATTATATCATTAAGTCCTGATGATGGAAATTTGTATACTTTAGGAAATTTTTCTTCAATTACTTTTCTTAATTTATTTCAAACACCAGATTCATCTTCTGTAATGTTTTCGTCAAATATTATTTCTGAACTTGGTGATACGGCTATTCAAACACATCCTTTTTTATTAGATTGCCAAATAAGTCCAACAGTTTCTGTCTTATTATCTGATTTAAATTGTTCTTTAACAGATTTAACAATTATTGTTAGTCAAGATTCAAATGAAGTAGATATTGATACTGCTTTTTTTGTTTCTGATGGTGGTTTCTTTGTGATTTCTTCTATCAATATTGGAGATACTATAGGTTTTGCTAATATGGTCCTTAGTTCCTCAACATTAAATACGGATTTAATAGTAAATAATATTATTTCATCAAATGAATTAATTGTTGAAGCAATTGATCAAATTACCGGATTAGTTTTAGGAACTTTTACAATTATTAACCTTCCCTCTGGTGGAGTAGAAATCACAGCTACTAGCCCTCCAGATGGAAATTCTTTTACTAGTGGACATATATCAACTGTAACTTTTCTAAATGTTTTTCAAAGTCCATTAACTGGTTTTTTGAATTTTACATCTATAATTGTCTCAGAGATTGGAGATGTTGACACCCAAGTTATTTCTTTTATATTAAACTGTACTGATTTTTCTCCAAATGTTTCAGTTTCTCTTACAGATTTAAATTGTAGTGTTTTAGCTGATCTTACAATTTCAATTAGTCAAGATAGTATTGAAGTAGATATGGATAGCTCAATTTTTGTCTCTAACTCTGGTGCATTTACATTATCGTTAATGAGTTTAGGTGATACTATTGGAAGCGCTTCAATGATATTAGATTTATATCCTTATTCTACTGACTTAATTATTAGTAATCTTGTTTCCGCCAACGAAGTTGTTGTAGAAGCAATTGATCAACTTACTGGTCTTTTACTAGAGACTTTTGTTCTAAAGAATTTAGTTGGTGGTGGTATTGAAATTATTTCTGTTAGACCTCCCGATGGAAATTTTTCTACAGATGGTGATTCTTCTTTTGTTACTTTTAACAATATTTTTACTAGTTCATCATCTGGTTTAATAACCTTTACTTCAACAATAACTTCGGAATTAGGTCAGTTTTATACACAGTCATCATCATCGCTCTTTCCAATTTCAACTTTTTCTAATAATGTCATAATTTCATGTGATAATTATATATTTAATGGAATTAGCTATGACTCATCTGGAACTTATACTGATACGCTAATAAATGCTCTAGGTTGTGATAGTATAGTTACAATTAACCTAACAATAAACTACACAAGTTTTAGTACTGATACTGTCTTAGCGTGTGATTCTTATGTTTGGAATGGTATTACTTATGATACAAGTGGTATTTATTATCATGGTGGTAGAGCAAATAATTATTCAATGAGTTTTGATGGTATTGATGATTATATTAATTTAAATTCTAACCCGCTGTATGCCCCAACAAGTTCATCTGATTTCACAATAAGTCTTTGGGTAAATCCAAATATTTCTCATGAAGGAATGATAGTAAGTCAGTATGAAAATATAGTTCCATCTAACAGTAATTATTTTTTAGCTGTAAATTCTGATAATACTTTTAGAGTTGCAGGTGATGGAACAAACTATTACGACTTTGGTAGTGCTAATATCGGTAATTGGCAATATGTAACTCTTGTTTTTTATTCAAGTGGATCTGTTGATGCATATATTGATGGAATTTTAATAGGGTCATCTCCTTTAAATTTACAGAGCTCTATTAGCACAATGCCTCTTGAAATTGGTGATATATTTACTGGAGGTTGTGTGGGTTGTATTGAGCCCTTTAATGGGTCAATAGACAATGTTGAAACCTGGGATGTTGCTCTTTCTCTTCAAGACATTCAAGAGAACATGCTATGCTCACCAATAGGAAACGAAAATAATTTAATTGGATTTTGGAATTTTGAAGAAGGAATTGGAAATACTGTTTTTGATCTTTCTGCAAATGCAAATAATGGTTTAATAAATGGTTCTTTTTATAATTCTGATTCTCCAAACCAATCATGTTCTTTAACTTCTGTAAGCGGATGTGATAGTATTGCTATTTTAGATTTAACTATAAATTATAGATCTGAAGTTTTTGATACTATTTATAGTTGCGATAGTTTTATTTGGAATGGATTGGTTTATGACTCTTCAGGATCATACATTGATACCTTTTTAAATATTTATGGCTGTGATAGTATTGTTAATATAGACTTATCTATTAAACAATCTAGTTTTAGTATTGATTCTATCACTTCATGCGATAGTTTGCTTTGGAATGGCACTATGTATTATTCAAGTGGGATTTATGATACCACTCTAGTTAATGTTGCTGGATGTGATAGCTTTACACAGCTTTATCTCACTATTCTACCTACTATTTATCATTCTATTTTTGATAATGCTTGCGGTAACTATCTATTTAATGGTATTTATCTTGATAGTTCTGGAATTTATTATGATACTCTTTCTGCAATCAGTGGATGTGACAGTATAATAACTTTAGATTTAATTATTAACAGTAATGTTACTGTTTCTCCAATTATTGATCAGGTTGGTTGTTATGGTGACTCTTCTGCAGGAATTAACTTAAATATTACATCTGGAACAAGTCCATATACTATTCAATGGTCGAATGGAGAAATATCTGAACAGATTTTTAATTTATACGGTGATTCTTTATATACATTTAATATTGTTGATAGTGTTGGCTGTAATTTAGATTCTAGTATTTTTATATTTCAACCCACTGATTTAAATGTAACAGAAAGTATTACTAATGTTAGTTGTTATAATGGAGATGATGGGTCAATATCTTTAAATATAATTGGCGGTACAACACCATATAATGTAAATTGGGGGTCTTCAGATACAACCAATCTTTTAGCATTGTATTATAGCTATATAGTTTCTGATTTTAATGGTTGTATTGTTTTTGATTCGGTATTAATTACCCAACCTAACCCAATCAGTGTTAATGTAGTTACCCAAAATATACAATGCTTTGGTCAGGCAACAGGATTTATTGAGATTAATGTTAATCCAGGATCAGGAGTTCCAGCTTATTCATATGAATGGACAGGTCCTCTATTATTTTCATCTACTACTGAAAATATTTATAATTTATTTGCTGGTGATTATAACTTAATTGTTTCAGATGCAAATTCATGTGAATTTGATACTATTATTACACTTACTCAGCCAGTTAATTTACCTCAATTTACTAATATTCAAATTTCTGATTATTCAGGTTTTAATATTGGATGTAAAGGAGATAATAGCGGATGGGTATCAGTTCAAGTTAGTGGTGGTTATGAACCACATACATACCTATGGTCAAACTTCTCTACAAATGATTCAATTTATAATTTGAGTGTTGGAACCTATACTCTTGAAGTTACCGATAGTATAGGCTGTATTGTTGTTTTTGATTTTCCTTTAATTGAACCATCTGAGGTATTATCTACAAGCATTTCAGAAATAACTGATTATAATGGTTATAATATAAGTTGTTATGGATTTAATGATGCTTCCATACTTGGAATTGCAAACGGTGGAGTTCCAGACTATACATATTTTTGGAATTCAGCTTTATCTAATGATAGTATTTACAATTTATCAGCAGGTAATTATGAATTAACGGTATATGACAAAAATGATTGCATTTCTACTAGTACAATAACACTAACTCATCCGGACTCATTATACATAGATTTATTTACTTTCACTGATACTTGTTCTAAGGGCGTTGGTAGAGCTGAGTCTAATGTATATGGAGGTGTTAACCCCTACAACTATAATTGGTCTAGTGGTGAAAGTAGTTCAATAGTTTCTAATTTTTCTGAAGGTTTTTATACATTAACTGTTACAGATAATAACTTATGTCAAATTTCTAATTCTATTACAATTTTAAACTTGCCAAGTCCAATTGTTGACTTTGCTATTTTTCCTAACAATCAGCGTTTATTTGATCAATTAGATGATCCTATAACTTTTGTTGATTATACAAATGGAATATGGCAAAATATAGCGCAATGGATTTGGGATTATGATAATGGAAGTTTCGGAAGCGATTCGATTTCATATCATTCATTTTCTGACACTGGTACATATGTAGTTATGCTTACAACAGTTTCTGAGTATAACTGTATTGATACACTTACTAAAATTTTAACTATTACAGATTATAATTTATACATACCAAATGCATTTACCCCCTTTTCTACAAATGATGAATTAAATGATGTTTTTCAAGCATACGGTATTGGTATTTCTGATTTTAAAATGAATATTTTTGATAGATGGGGTGGTAGATTATTTTCAAGTAACTCTATCGAGATTGGTTGGGATGGTACTACTAAAAACGGGGAACAAGCACCAACTGGAATTTATTTTTACATGATTGAAGCAGAAAATGTTTATGGTGAGATTTTTAAATATCAAGGTCAGATAGAAATAATTAGATAGTTTTAAATCAATTTTTTTTTTAAAAATTTCTCTTTTTCATTCTTTAAAAATCATATTTATTTCTTTAATTTTCAATAATATGTAAAATTGTTAATAACTATGTTAATAAAGTGCTATATTTGAGCACATTTTTCAAAAATTATCTGATTATGAAGAAACTTTTATTATTGTTTACGATTTTTATTTCTAGCATTGCTATAAATGCACAAACTATATCCGGCGTTCTCACTTCAAATGCTATTACCTGTAATGGCGGTCAGGGAACTATTACGGTAACAACAGATGCTCCTGCATTTGTCGTATATGATGTTTTTACCTATAATTCCTTTATGAATATGTGGCAGCCATTTGGATCAGGTCAAACTTTTTCTCAAACTCCTGATATTACTTTAGCTAACCTATTTTCAGGAAATTATAAAGTTAGAACTTATAATAATTTAGGTGATATTACAGATTCAATTACTCATTTATTAGATCAACCACAACCTCTATCTTTATCAAGTTCTAGTTCAACTCCAGTAACATGTTTTAATGGTAACGATGGTTCAGCATCATTAGTTTTACAGGGTGGAACTATGCCATACACCTATCTTTGGAGTGATGGTTCAACAACTGATGCAGTTTCAAATTTATCAGCGGGCAATTACAGTTGTATTATTTCTGATATGAATTCTTGTACATCAATTTCTAACCCAATTAGTATTACAATTACTCAACCTTCTTCGGGTCTTAATAATTCCACAGCCCTTTTCACTCAATTTAATGTTGATTGTTTTGGAGACTCAACAGGTGCTGTATATTTAAATCCTCAGGGAGGAGCTCAGCCGTATTCTTATGAGTGGTTTGGTTTACCACCAAATACTCCTAATTTTTTAGACCAAATCACTAATGTTCCAGTAGGGGTATACCAAGTTGTAGTTACAGATGCAAATGGATGTACTGAATCTTCTTCAAATCCATTGTTAAATGATACATCAAACTATACTATTACTCAACCTTCTGCTCCAGTTTCTGCTTCAGAAACTAAGGATGACGTTATTTGTAGAGGCGGATCAACAGGAAGTATAGTTCTAAGCCCAAGTGGTGGGACAGCTCCAGCAGGTGCATACAGTTATTTATGGAATAATGGACAAACTACACAATCTATAAATAATTTAACTGCTGGAATATATAATTATTCGATTACTGATGCAAAAGGATGTACCTTTTCTGATACTGTTGAAGTATTTCAACCTTTAACAGTTCTTTCAAGTACAACAAGTTTTGACTCAGTACTTTGTAATGGTACTCAGACAGGTACAATCAGTGTTAGTGTAAATGGAGGTGTCTCTCCATATACATATGTTTGGTCTAATGGTGCTACTACATCTTCATACAATAATGTTTTTGCTGGAACTTATACTGTTTCAATTACAGACGACCTTGGATGTAATATTTCTGATGCAGTTACTGTTTTAGAGCCTTTACCAATTTCTAACTTTTTTAGTGGTGATAGTATTACTTGTCCTTTTGGAAACGACGGTGTTTTAATTTCAAATGTTTCTGGAGGAACTCCGCCATATAATTACACATGGTCTTCAAATGATCCTAACTTTACTTTATCAGGACCAATTTCTAATTTTTTTAATGATTCTACAATTGATCAACTGCATCTTGGTTCATACACTGTTGTCATTGATGATGCTAATTTGTGCTCATCTACACATACGTATTTATTAGGGTCTCCTGATCAAATTAATATTTCTGCAAGTGTGACTGATATTGAATGTTTTGGTGATAATTCTGGTTCAATTGATTTAAATGTAATTGGAGCTACTCCTCCATTCACATATGTTTGGAATAATGGACAAACAACATCTTTAATTTCATCATTAAATTCTGGAACCTATATTGTTACTGTTCAAGATGCTAATGGATGTTATGGTCCACTTGGAAATGCTACTGTTTCTTTCTCTGTTGATGAATTAGCTAGTGCTCCTATAAGTGTTTCTGCTACTTTAACTGATGTAATTTGTAATGGAGAGGCTAACGGTACTGCCTCTTTAACTCCTACTGGTGGGACTGCTCCATACACTTATCTTTGGAATACAGGGGAAACAGTTTCTTCTTTAAGTAATTTATCTGTTGGTCAATATACTGTTTTAGTACAAGATGCATTTTTATGTCAACATACTGTTACCTTTAATATTGATGAACCAACTCCGCTCACATTAGTTGAATCTTACAATGATCCACAATGTAATGGTTACAATGATGGAACTGCTAATGTTGTTGCAAGTGGTGGAAACTCTCCATATACATATCTTTGGACTACTAATAGCAACACTAGTAATGGACATACTGGTCCAAGTGTTAATGGATTATCACCAGGACCAATTAGTGTTACTGTAACTGATAATTCTGGACTATGTAATGCCTCTGTTTTCTTTCAAATAGGAGAGCCAAGCCCAATAGTAGTTTCAGTTACTAAAATAGATAATTTATGTAATGGATACTCAACAGGCTCTGCAAATACCCAAGTAAGTGACCCTGGTAATGCTCCTTTTACTTATCTGTGGTCTACAGGTGAAACAACTCCAAATATTGCTACTTTATCTTCAGGAACTTATGATCTAATAGTAACAAATAGTGTTGGTTGCCAACAAAATGAGTTTTTCTTAAATGGAGGTTCAAACACTACTACGAGTTTTGATATTTTGGAACCTAATGCACTTTCTTTTAATCCAACTATTTTACCAATATCTGTAACCGGAGCAAATGATGGATCAGTTAGTGTATCACCTTCAGGAGGATTAGCTCCTTATGAATATACTTGGACCTATTCAGCTTCTAGTTCTTTTACAAACACAAACTCATCTATCAATAATTTATCTCCTGGATACTACTATCTTGAAGTTGCTGATGCAAATGGATGTTTACAATTAGATACATTCTTATTTAATGAGCCAAATTGTAATCTAACAATAAATTCTAATTACTTACCACCATTGTGTGCTGATTCTAATGCTCAATTATTTCAATGGAATATTTCTGGAGGTGTTCTTCCTTATGTGAGTGAATTAATTGATGGTAATGGGACATTTTGGTATGGTCCAAACAGTGGTAATCCCCAACCCACTTTTAATGGAACCTTGCCAACTGGATTTTATACTCTAAATGTTAGCGATCAAGCTGGATGTTTACAAACAATGAATCTTTCAGTTGTTGATCCTGATTCAATAAGTATTGATTTTAATGCTACTAATCTTTCGTGCTTTGGTAATAATTCTGGAAGTTTATCAGCAATTGCTAGTGGAGGTACACCAAGTTCTGGTACTCCATACACATATTTGTGGTCTCCAAATAACCAAACATCATTTAACATAAACAACCTTTCTGCTGGAACATATTCTGTAATTGTTACTGATGATAATAATTGTCAAAAACAAGATTCATATACTATTACACAACCTAGTCAATTTATTATTGATAGCATGACTTCAAGTATTATTTCTTGTAATCCTGGAGTTGACGGTCAAGCATCTGTTTATGCAAGCGGAGGAACTCAGCCTTTTAGTTATATATGGACAATACCAAATAGTGGTATTCCTCAAACAACTCAAACAGCATATAATTTATCAATTGCTGGAAATTATGCTGTTCAAGTAACAGATAATAATGGATGTATTATTGTAGATAATATAAATGTTAATAATGCTCCAAATTTAATTTTAATAGATTCTGTAATTCAGCCACTTTGCTACAATGATACAAATGGAATGATTTATGCTCTTGCTAGTGGAGGAACTTTCCCATACACCTACAACTGGTCAATAAATGGCCAGCCTGGATCATACAGTTCTAATGATTTTATTGCAAATTTAGGAGCTAGTGTTTATTCTGTTGTTGTAGAAGATTCATATGGTTGCGTTGAGCAATTTTCTAAACAAATTATTAATCCTTCTTTACTTAATATTTCATTATCTCCAATAAATGTTTCTTTAAATGGTGCAAATGATGGATCAATTACCTCATTAGTTTCAGGGGGAATTGGTTCTTATTCATATTCTTGGACTAGTCCAAATGGTTATTCATCAACTCAAGCTAATATTTCTAATTTATTTGCAGATACATATACATTAACAGCTGTTGATGGAAATGGCTGTGCAACTACAGTTGTACAACAAATTAATGAACCAGCATGTAACCTTAACTTTAATACAACTGCAACCTATGTAACTCAACCATTATGTTTCCAACAATCAGGTTCTATTACTTGGATGGCAAATGGTGGAGGAGTAAGTCTAAGTACTACAATTATTAATAATGTTACAGGAACAATTTTTTATAGTTCATCAACTTCCCCTAATCAAAGTATTTCTCATTCACTTTTAGATGGAAGTTATAATTTACAAGTAACTGATGAGTATGGTTGTTCTGATATTTTAAACTTTGTAATATCTTCTCCAAATCCTTTAACTGCTAATGTAGTTACCGACTCAGTGAATTGTTATGGTGGAACTGACGGCTCAATGTTAATTCAAGCAATTGGAGGTACCTCACCTTACTCATATGATTATGGTACATCACCAATTACTGGAGCTCCTATTAATCAAAATCAGCTAGCTCAAGGAACATATATTATTTCTCTTACTGATGATAATGGTTGTTCAAGTTTTCCTTCAAACTTTTCAGTACAAATATTTGAGCCTGCTCAGCTATCAGTTTCTCATACATCAACTCCTGTTACGTGTTATGGTGGTATTGATGGGGAAATAAGTTTGACAGTAAATGGCGGTACAGGACCTTATTTTTATAATTGGACACCACCAAGTGGTGCTCCAGCTATTCCTTCAACTCCTATTGTAAGTGGCTTAACTTCAAATATATATTTTGTTGAGGTTTCAGATGTTAATGGTTGTAGTACAGATCCAAATATTACCACAATTAATGTTTTAGGACCTCAAAATAACTTAGCAATTAATATTAATGTTGTAGATGCTTTATGCTTTGGTAATAATGATGGTGAAGCTCAAGCTTTTCCAATTGGTGGAACTCCTCCATACTCTTACGAATGGAGTGATGGTCAAACCTCACAGATAGCAACTTCTTTATCCGCAGGTTCTTACACTTGTATTTTAACCGATGCTAACGGATGTATTAATTCTGCACTTGCTATTGTTGGAGAACCAAATGCTATACACGTTAATCTTTCTACAACTGGTGTTAGTTGTTTTGGTTTAAATGATGGTTCTGCTGTAGTTAATCCTACTGGAGGATCAGGTACTGGATTTAGTGTTGAATGGAATATAAATATCCCATTTACGATTCCACAGGTTCCATATACTAGCTTAAGTGTACCTAATATAAGTCCTGGAGCATATACAGTAACCATAACAGATTTTTCATTACCTGGATGTGATGTAGATACATCAGTACTTATTACACAACCTGATATTCTACAAATAACACCAAATGTTGAACAAATTGTTACATGCTTTCAAGGATCTGATGGGTCATTAAGTGTAAATACAATTGGAGGAACTACACCATATTCTTACAATTGGTCATCTGCTTCAAATAACAGTGTAGCTACAACAAAAATAGCATCAAATTTATCCTCTCAAATGTATTATGTTGAGGTAACTGATTCTAATGGATGTATTATTACTGATAGTATATTTTTAGCTTCTAACTCTCAATTAATTCCTAATATTACCTTTGATAATGTAAGTTGCTATGGAGGTAGTGATGGAATTGCATATTCTAATCCTACTGGTGGAATAGGTCCATATTCATATAATTGGTCATTTACAGGATCTACAAATTCTAGTAGTTCTGGTTTAAGTGCAAATACAACATATTCTGTACAAATTACTGATAATAACGGATGTGAAACTGATCCGTTAAATACATTCTTTTTAGTTCCTCAACCAGATAGTATTTTTATGTCGGTATCTATTGACAGTGTTTCTTGTTTTATGGGAACTGATGGTATGATTAGTATTGACTCAATAAATGGTGCTGTTGGGCCTTATTCTTATCAATGGTCTAATGGTCAAACAAATTCATTTGCAAACAATTTAGTTGCAGGAAGCTATTCTGTAGTTGTAACAGATGACTTAGGGTGTGTTGATAGTTCTTACACATATACTGTTTTTGATCCTACTCAAGTTATATCAAATATTACAATTACAACGAATTACAACGGATCAAATATTACATGCTTTAATGATTCAACAGGAGAGCTAACTGTTTCTGCTACAGGTGGAACAGGCTCATATAGTTACCTTTGGTCAACAGGTGAGACCACTTCTTCTATAGATAATTTGAATGCTGGTTTATACACTTGTACAATTTCAGATATTTATGGTTGTGATGATATTTCACAAATTACTTTAGTAAATCCTGATACAATTCATTTTAATTATTCTGTATCGGACTACAATGGAAATAATATTTCTTGTATTAATGAGAATGATGGTACTCTTGATGTAAATATAACTGGAGGAAGTGGTATAAATTTCTCTTCTATTGTTTGGACAAGTAGCAACCCTTCATTTGGTTCTAATAATATAATTAATGATACAACTTTAATAAATCTATTTGCAGGAACATACAGCGTAACAGTTTCTGATTTTAATGGATGTTCATCCACTTCTTTTATTACACTGACTGAGCCAGATGTTTTAAGTAATTATTTTACTGCTGATAGTATTGGATGTAATGGTGGAAATGATGGTATTGCATACTCAAATGTTTCTGGTGGAACAGCACCTTATTCTTATTCTTGGACAATTAGTACGTCTGATAGCTCTAGTGCTCATGGTTTAACGGCTAATACTCAATATCAGCTATCTGTTCAAGATTTTAATGGGTGTCCAATACTATTAGATACGGTTGAAATATATCAGCCAGATCCAATATTTTTAAGTACAATTTCTATATTACCTTCTTGTAATGGACAAAATGACGGTGAAATTTTAATTGATAGTATTAGTGGAGCAACTCCGGGGTACACCTATCTTTGGTCTGATGGTCAAACAGGAACAATTATTAATAATTTATATGGTGATTCGATTTACTCATGCGTTGTAACTGATTCAAGAAATTGTCAAGATTCCTCATTTTTTGTATATCTCCCTCAACCAGCAATTTTAGTTGCTGATATAAATATAACAACAGATTATAATGGAACTAGTATAGAATGTTTTGGTGATACTAACGCATCTGTTCTTGCGAGTGCTACAGGAGGTTCTGGAATTGGAACGTATACTTATGAGTGGTTTTTACAAGGTCAAAGTATCGGTCTAAGTTCTACATTAAATAATTTAGGTGCTGGAACATATGTAGTAGAAATAATTGATACAAATGGTTGTAATGATATTGAAAACGTTGAAATTTTAAATCCAAGTCCAATTTCAATTTCACATACAGTCTCAGACTATAACGGAAGTAATATTTCTTGTTCAGATTCGTTAGATGGATTTATAAATACTGTAATTTCTGGAGGTAATGGTATAGATACAACTTCTATATTGTGGAACACAGGACAAACAGTCCCATCAATAAGTAATCTTAATGCCGGAATATATCATTTAACTGTTTCAGATATTAACGGATGTGTTGATTCTTTAATTATTAACTTAACTCAGCCTAATCCAATATCACTTTCTTTCAGTGTTGATTCTGTAACTTGTTTTGGAGGGAATGATGGTGCAGCACTTGTAAGCCCATCAGGTGGTATTTCACCATATTTAATATCTTGGTCAACTGGTTCTGTAAATGATTCAATTTTCGGATTAAATGGTATTACTAATTATATTGTTCAAGTATCTGATACAAATAACTGTCCAATGGTACTAGATACAATAAGTATTCCTCAACCAAATCAAATTCAAACTACAGAAGTTATAACTCTTCCTACATGCTATGGAATTAATGATGGCCAAATTATAATTACTAACGTAAGTGGAGCATCAGGTCCTTACACTTATTTGTGGAATGATTCATTTTCATCTACAGGAACAATTTTACCAAATCTAAATTCTGGTGAATATATTTGTACAATAACTGATGCTCTTGGATGTACGGAAGATGTATTGTTCTTAGTTGATACAGTATTTTCAGTTGTAGCATCAACATCCATTCTTTCAGATTATAATGGAACAGATGTTGAATGTTATGGTGATACTAACGCATCTATTTTTGCGAGTGCTACTGGTGGTACTCTTCCTTATACTTTTAACTGGACAAGTGGACACACTACTGACGTAGTTAATAATTTAGGAGCTGGGGCATATACTGTAGTTGTAACTGATGCAAATGGGTGTCATGATCATAGCGGTGTAACGGTTCATAACCCCGATTCAATTTCGGCATCTATTCAAGTTTCTAATTATAATGGATATGCCATTTCTTGTGAGGGTTTAAGTGATGGATCAGCAACAGCAGTTATAAGTGGTGGAAATGGTATTGACTATAACACCTTGTTGTGGAACACTGGTAATACAATAGTGACCTTAAATAATCTAACAGCTGGAACTTATTCTTATACTATCCAAGACAATAATGGATGTAGTTCAGATGCAATTGTGACTTTATCTTCACCTCCAATAATGCAACTATCTTTATCTTCTGATAGTTTACTATGCTATGGAGATGATGATGCAACTGCTTTTATTGATACATTAATTAATGGTATTTCCCCATACAATTATATTTGGAATAACGGTCAAACTTCTGCTAATGCGACAAATTTAATTAGTGGAACTTATTCACTAATAATAACAGATGACAATAACTGTTCAGATTCATCTACTGTTGAAATATTTCAGCCTGACTCATTAATTTCTAATTTATCTATTACATCTTCATACAATGGATATGATATAAGCTGTTATGGTTCATTAGACGCCTCTGTGAACATATCTACAAATGGAGGGGTTAGCCCATATTTATATTCTTTGGATTCAGTTTATTTCTCTAACACGTCTAACTACAATAATTTAGGAGTTGGAGTATTTAATCTTATTACAAGAGACAATAATAATTGTGTGATAAATAATAGTATTACTATAAATTCTCCAGATGAATTATTAGCAAACTTTGATGTTATTACAGATCCTACATGTAATGGAATAAATGATGGTGTATTAACTTCATTGACCTCTGGTGGTACAGGTATTTATTCGTATGGTTGGTCTAATGGTGGAAGTACAACTAATATTATTAATTCTTTATCTATCGGAACGTATAGTGTGGTAATATCTGATAATAACGGATGTTCTATTACAGATTCAATCGAATTATTTCCTGTATTTGTTTTAAACTCGAATGTTACTACAACTCAGGTTTCTTGTACAGGAGGGTCAGATGGTAGTGCCAATATTATCATGTTGGGTGGTTCAAATCCATATACATTCTCTTGGAGTAATGGACTTAATACTGCTAATATTACTGGTCTTTCAGCAGGAAATTATAATCTAACAGTAACTGACTCTAGTGGTTGTGTTTTAACTGATTCTATTGAAATTACAGAAAGTAGTACAGCACTGGCTTTTACTTCAAGTATATCAAACTTGGTTTGTAACGGTGATAATAGTGGATCTATTTCATCATTTGTTTCTGGAGGAGCTGGTGGATACACTTACAATTGGTCTACAGGAGATACAATGTCTTCAATTTCTAATTTAGCTGCAGGTACTTACACATTAAGTGTTACTGATTTGGTTGGATGTGTTGTGACAGATACATTTGTTGTAACTGAGCCTTTAGAAATAACCTATACATTATCTTCTAACGATATTTCATGTTTTGGATTAAGTGATGGAAGTACTGATTTAATTGTTACTGGAGGTACATTACCATATAACTATAGCTGGACGGGACCTGGAAATTATACATCAACAAATTCAACCTTAAATTTTATTGGTGAAGGGATGTATAATTTAATAGTGACTGATGCACATGGATGTTTTATTGCTGACTCTACTTTTGTTAGTGAGCCCAGCCCATTAACTTCTGTAGTAAGTCATATTGATCCTTTATGTCATAATAGTCTTGACGGGTCGATTCATATATATGTTGAAGGAGGTATATCTCCTTACACATCAACATATGGATTACTGAATCAAACAAGTATTTTAGGTGACTCAATTATTTATCAAAATCTTGCTTCAGGATCAAATACTTTAAGTGTATTTGATGCAAATAACTGTGAAAACACATATACTGTAACATTAATAAATCCTCTTGAATTAGTTATTGATAATATTTTAACTAATGACCCATCATGCTATAACTATTCTAATGGTACAGCATCTATTGAGGTTGTTGGAGGTACTCTTCCTTACGAATATCAGTTATTTGACAATAACAATAATGTATTAACTGGGTCTTCAAATACTAATAGCTTGTCTTCAGGATCATATCAGTATTTTGTAACAGATGTTAATGGATGTGATAATACTTTATCTTTTACAATAAATAATCCTGATGAGATTTCAATAAATCCAATTGCTGTAACTAATGTAAATTGTTTTGGAGATAACACTGGAAATCTTGAAGTAACTGTTAGCAATAATTCTGGTCCATATCAGATTGTTTGGATGCCTAGTCAATTCAATTCTAATACTGAAGTTATAAGTGATTTATTAGCTGGAAAATATGAAGCTGTTGTTGTTGATGAACTTGGATGTACAAAAGTTGATTCGTTCTTTATTGAAGAAAATGATGAAATTGAAATTGATCTATCAGTCATAAATTCCAGTTGTAAATTAAATGCAGATGGGCAAATTGTAATTGATAATATTATTGGTGGAGTTGGTCCATATAATATATATAATAATTCTGTACTTGTAGATTCTGATATTTTAAATTCATTTGTAATAGAATCACTGATAACTACAGCTGAAATTAACCCTTACAATTTAATTGTTTCTGATAATTATAATTGTGAGTATAGTACAACTGTTGATGTTGGATTTGATGGAGGATATGGTTGTATAGATGAGCCTGTTGTAATTACTCCTAACTATGATAATTACAATGATGAGTGGATTCCAATACTAGACTTAGATATTAATATAGAAGTTGAAATCTTAAATAGATGGGGTCAAAAGGAATTTTACTACCGTGGTAATAGCTTAGCATTTAGTTGGAATGGTTTAGCTAACTGGGGAGGAGAGAGAGAATTACCATCTTCTGATTACTACTATATAATTAAATTTAATAACGATAATTATCCTGCAAAAACTGGAGTAATTACTTTAATAAGATAATATTATGAGAAAGATAACTACATTAATATTTACGATACTATTTAGTTTAACAGGATATTCTCAGCAATTTCCTTTACAATCTCAGTATCAGTATAACTACTCTGTAATTAACCCTGCTGTTGTAGTAGAAAATGATTACACTAGCATGAGAGCATCATTCAGACAACAATGGGTTGGATTTTCCGATAATCCTATTGCTACCCAATTATTTACAATTAATAGGGGATTTGGAAAAAATGGTTTAGGATTAACTATGTTTAATGATGAGACTGGAGGAGCATTTAGTAAGTCTGGATTGTCAATAAGCTACGCTCATAAGGTGCAATTTTCAGCTAATGAAACTTATCCAGCTTCGGAGTTATATCTTGGAGTTTCAGGTGGGGCCGCAAAAGTTAATTTATCTAATATTGGAGATCCTTCAGTTATAAATTCAGAAGATTTTATTCCAGAGGTTACATTTGGAGCATTTTACAAAATTGATAATTTTAGAATTGGAATGTCTGTTCCGGGTCTCTTGAATGCCAATATGGAACTTACAAATTCTAAAGATAATACTGTAAACAGTCATTTATATACAATGGTATCTTACGATTATACTGTAAATGATTATTTGTCATTACATCCAGCTCTTTTAGTTAAGACAGCTGAATCTGAAAGTCAGATAGATGCAAATCTTAATTTAAAGATTAAAGACAAATTATGGGTTGGAGCATCTTACAGACAAGATTTTGGTCCTTCTGTTTATTTAGGTATTGATTTTGGAAAATTATTCTCTATTTATTCTCATGATATTTCTACAAATGAGGTTTCTTCTTATGCTAATGGTTCACATGAATTTACTATCGGATATGATTTGAATCCTGCATTAGATTCTATTTGGGAAAAACCTGTAGTTAAAGTTGATGAACACTTATTTGACAAAGATAAAGATGGTGTAAAAGATAGTATGGATTTATGTCCAGTAACATTTGGCTCTGTTTATGCTCATGGCTGTCCCGATACAGATGGAGATGGTATACCAAATGATTTTGATTTATGTCCAAACCTTTACGGTGAAATTGAATTGCAAGGATGTCCTGAAATTACTCAATTTGAAAAAAATATTATTTACAAGGCTCTTAATGATTTGAAATTTGATTTTGATAAAGCAGAAATTAAATATTCATCATATCCAACTTTAACAGATATTACTCTTTTATTATTAAAGAATCCAAATATGTTTTTACATATTACTGGCTATTCCTCTTCTGAGGGAAGTGAGGAATATAATTTAGGATTGTCGGCAAGAAGAGCAAAGGCCGTTCAAAACTTTTTTAAAGGAAGAGGAATTAAGAAAAGTAGATTAATCTTAGACTATTTTGGTGAAAAATCTCCATTAAATAATAATAAAAATGAAGATGAAAAAGCTGAAAATAGAAGAGTTGAGTTCTCACTTGAATACCACATATTTGATATTGATGAATCACATAGATTAAGACTAGATTACAGAAATATCTTAAAAGCAAACAATTTAGACTACTCTTTTTTAGATACAAAAAAAACTGTTATAAAAAAGAAAAATTATTATTTTGAGAAGAAAAAAGAATCAATAATTGATAACTCAAAAGTAGAAATTAAGTCAGAAGTGTCTTCTGATATTATTGAAAAAGTTGAAGAAAGTATTGTTGATGTAGTAGAACAAGAAACAGTAGAACAAGAAATAGTTGAAGAAGAGATTGTTGAACAAGAGATTGTTGAAGAGAAGATTTCGGAAACTACAAATAATTCTGATAAATATATTCTTGTCACAGCAGTGCTTAGTAGTAAACAAAATGCAGATAGTTATGTAAATAGAAACTCATCTGCTAATTATGAGTTTTCTGATGGAAGATATTATATTTATGAAGATAGTAATTCTTCTAAAGAGGAACTTAAGAAAGTTCAACTCTCTTACACTAAAGATTCTTGGATAAAGAAAATAAGATAATAAGAAAATAAGATAATATATGAAGATAAGATTACTTTTTGTAGTTCTATGTTTTTTTATAGGAACCACTAATACTTTTTCTCAACAGCAAATAGGTCAAGATATAGATGGGGAAGCAGCTTTTGATTACAGTGGTCATTCAGTATCTTTATCTTCAGATGGAAGTATAGTTTCTTGTACTCCATTTTCTCCTTCAGTAGATGTTGTGCTAGCTAATACAAACTGTGACAGTCTCTCTGATCTGACAATTATTGTGTCACAAGATTCTCTCGAGATTGATATGGATAGTGCAATTTTTGTTTCTGATGGTGGTTATTTTACATTATCAAATTTATCTGTTGGAGACTTAGTTGGAAACGCATTAATGAGTTTTGGTGTAACTTCTGTAAATACAAATTTAATTGTTGATTCAATTATAAATAATGATAAAGTAGCTATTCAAGCAATAGAACCAATTAGTGGATTAAGTTTAGGAAGTTTTACAATAAGCAATAACTTAGGCGGTGGTATTTCAGTATTTGTTGTTTCAGTAGAGGATGGAAATAACTTTACTAATTATGGTAATAGTTCAACGGTAACACTTACAAATTTATTTACAAATCCAAACTCTGGAACATTAAATTTTGTATCGACAATTATTTCTGAATTAAATGATATAAATATTCAAAACTTTGATGAGCAAATAAGTTGTATCTGTTCAACAGTTTATACAAATATTCCTATTTCATCTTGTGATAATTATTTGTGGAACGGTTTATTAATAGATTCTACAGGTCTATACTATGATAGCTTAACAACAATTCTTGGATGTGATAGTATAATTATATTGGATATTAACATATACAACAGTTCAAATGATTCTGTACTTGTCACTGCATGTGATCAATTTAATTGGGACGGTATGGTTTATAACACAAGTGGGATTTATACCAACTACTATACAAGCGTATATGGCTGTGATAGTATAGTAACATTAGTTTTAACAATTAATAATAGTTCAACAAATACGATTTCTATTTCGGCATGTAATAGTTATGATTGGGATGGTATCTCTTACGATTCATCAGGTTTTTATACAAATGTTTATTCAAGAACAAATGGATGTGATAGTATTGTTAATTTAGACTTAACTATAAATAACAGTACTATTAATTATCCTACAATAGTAGCTTGTGATAGTTATGATTGGAATGGTCTTACTTACGATTCTTCAGGTACATATGTAAATACATTTACTGATTTAAATGGCTGTGATAGTTTGGTAATTTTAGATTTAGTTATCAACTACAGTTTTATAAATAATTTAACTGTTACATCATGCGATAATTATTTATGGGAAGGAATAAATTATGTTACATCTGGATTATATACTAATATATATACAGCATTAAATGGCTGTGATAGTGTTGTTAATCTTGATTTAACAATTAATAATAGCTCAAACACAAATCAATCTTTTGTTGTATGCGACAGTCTTTTATGGAATGGTCAGGTATATACAAATACAGGAAATTATAGTTTTGTTACAACAAATGAGTACGGTTGTGACAGTACAGTAAATTTATCACTTATAGTAAACTACAGCAGTGTAGTTTATGACACAGTTGATATATGTGTTGATGAATTTTATTCTGTTGTTTCTTCTGTTTATTCTGAAAGTGGTGATTATGTTGATAACATAATTTCAGCTAATGGATGTATTTCAAAAATCTACACAAATCTTACTGTTGCAGATTCATTATTAGTGTCTATAGTTCAAGTTAATCCTGATTTAACGTCTATTGTTACTGGTGGTGTACAGCCTTATTCATATACATGGAATACTCAAGAAATTACATCAAGTATTACTCCAATGTCTAATGGATTATATAGTCTTTACGTTACAGATGCATTAGGATGTTTTACAGATACTGCATTTTTCCAAAATAACAATCTTCCAACTGAAATTAATAATCAAATTATCTCTGAGCTTAATTTATATCC
>MDTB01020764.1_pt1 | contig 29173 bp, 29 predicted proteins | sample 811161 | NCBI WGS metagenome assembly MDTB01 (sample SAMN05326650, study PRJNA326480) | marine metagenome | isolation source: seawater | place: Mediterranean Sea | collected 2009
ATTTTTTTTAATGTTTAAAATTTTGAAGGTAGTTGTAAATTCAAAAAATTATTTGCAGTTAGGTTGTTTAATTTATCTATTTGTAAACTTTACACCAATATTACCAAGTGGTTCGTTTTTTAGTGATTTTAATATAACTTTGTTTTGGTTAAATTTTTCAATTATGTTTGCTTGTAATCAAAAAACAAATATTTTTCAAAAAAGTAATTAACTTATGAGTTTTTTAATTAGATAGATATTTTCTAAATCTTAGGGCCGTTAGCTCAATAGTAGAGTACTACATTGACATTGTAGGGGTAGTTGGAGCGTAACCAACACGGCCCACCATTTTTTGTATTCCTTGTATTAATATGGGTTTTTATAATTTAATAAAATTATACCGACATCACCTACAACGTAAGTATCTTTCTCTTTTTTTTATTCTATTCAAGCAATGAAGATGGTGGGCCGTGTTGGTTACGCTCCAACTACCCCTGCAATGTCAATGCAGTACTCTACTATTGAGCTAACGGCCCGAATATAAACTAAATATTTGTCTCATCTTTTTGAAAAAATATTCGTTTCTTTGTTAACTGCATACATTAATGAAAAATTAATCATAAATAAAGTTAAATTAAAATCGTTAAAAAAGGAACCACTTGGTAACAATGGGACAAAATTTAAAAGTATAAAAATAAAGGCACCAATCTGAAGATAATTTTGTGACTTTATAATTTGTTTTAATAATCTAAATAAAAGATAAAAAATTATTGATAAGATAATAGCTGTTCCAAACATTCCGTGCTCAGATAATAATTCAATATATATTTGATGAGGGTGAGTTAAGCAGTGGTAATTTTTATGTTCAATGTTTTTTACTTCATCGCATGTTTCTATACGATAATTTTTATTCCCAACACCTATGAAGGGATGGTTTTTAAAAACTGATATCCCTGATTTATATAATTTGAAATATAAACTTTTTTCTACAAAATTTTTTCTATTTTCCTCTGTCTTAATCTGATCGAAAAATTGACCAAAGTATCTTATTTTGAGATAATCAGAGGAATAAATAGTAGTTACCAGTAATGTTAATAGTAACAAAAGTGAAGATATTTTAATTTTCCAATTAAGGAAATCTGTAATCAAAAAAAATAGAATTATCCCAAAAAAAACTTTAATTGTATTTGATCTTTCTCCAGTGATTAGTATTCCAATAAAACTAAACAATACAAAAAATAATAAAAGAATTCTAAAATTTTTTTTTTTTTTGAAACTATCAATAATATAACCCAAAATTAAAAAAACAAAACCAGTTGAAAATGCCCCAGCAATTGGTTCAGTTTTAAAAAAACTTACTACTCTTAAACCATCAGGTTGTAAAACACCATCAATTTGAACTTTACCATAACCTAATAGGTTGCTACCAGTAAGTCTTTCAATGTAAATATCAAAAATAACTAATAGTAAAACTATAGTCCAAATTTTAAATAAACGTTTATCATAACTAAATTTGTAAAAAATAAGATTTATAGTTAAAAAAAAGAGAATAAATCTTACAAATCCAACATTCCTTAAAATTCCAGATGAATAGTCAATTGAAATTAAAGAATTTAATAATAAATAGGAATATAAAGCGACAAGTGCAAGTAAAGCTTTTTTATCATAAAGCTTATATTTTATGCCTTTAAAATACTCTATAAAAAAAAATAGACTTAATAAGACAGTATTGAATAAAGAAATACTTGGACCTAAAATAATTGAGATAGGTAAAATAGTAAATAAAAAAATTGAAAAGTTTATTTCTTTCAAATTAAATTTATTCATCATAAAAAATTTTTACATGCGACTCTTTTTGATTTATGAACGGTATCATCGTTTGTTTGAATAATTTCAATTTTTTCAAAAATTTTTTTAAAATACTCAAATCTAATTGTATCAAAAATTATAATAGTATTTTCATTTGAAGATTGTTTAAGGTAATTTGAATAAATATTGAAATCATAATGATAATCTAGAGAATATAAAGATATCACTAAATCAAAATTATCTTCAGGAAATGTTTTTTTATTATAATCTATAATTTTATATCTTGAATTTGAGATACCATTGTCAGAAAAAAGATTTTCCATTAAAGATAAATTATTGTAGCCTTCAGAATTTTTATCGTCCCATCCATATTTAATTTTTTTTGAGATATAATCTTTTTCTATAAGAGTAATATTCGATTGATTAAATTTTTTCATTATAGCAACTTCAAGTCCACCAATTCCTCCTCCAATGCTTAAAATATTTTGATTTTGTTTCAAAAATTTACTTATAGTGGATAATTCCTCTTTCATTAGGACAGAGTAATCTTCTGATATTTTTTTTAGATTTATTAGATATTTGGAAATAAATTTGGAGAATAAAAACCTCCCAAGTATCTTTCTTAATCTTTTTAAAAATGGACTAGCAAGCTCAATTCTTTGTAATAAAGCTAATTGGGCCATGTTTCTATCTAAATTTAAAATTTCCATAAGTAAAAATTATTTTTTTAATCTAAGTATAAATTTATATTTAATGATCTTCTCGAAATATCATTCTTAAACTTTGTAACGTCGTGCCAAGATTTTTCATTTTTAATAAATCATACTAATTTATTTTCCTCGAATTTAGATTTATAAAATAGGTCGTAATTTTCATAAAATAATTTTGAATTTTCCTCGTCTAGATATTTGCTTTTCCAAATATCCATATTCATATTAGATCCATTTTTAATTTTGTAAAAATTTGTTCCTAAATTTTCAAAAGTTGAATCATTTTTTGATGGAAAATATATCATTAGAGAGAGTAATTTGTTCTCTGTGTCGCAATGTGGTGGAATAAAACAATTTTGTTTAATTATTGAAAATTCAAAACCAAGCCTAACACAATTATAATCAAATAATTTATACAGTTTTCTTACAAGCCTTTTATAGAATTTATTTGAGTATTTTTTTATAAATAAAAATTTATTGAAATTTTTACGATTTTCAATCAGATTTAATTTTGGCTTAATTAGTTCAATAATTGATGATATAAGTTTTTTATTATTAAAATTGTCATAAAAATCACTCCATATATTATTTTTAATAAATTCATAAAAGTTTGTTTGCTTATTATTTAAATAAATTTTTTTCCCATTTTGATGTACATCTGTAAACAATTCTTCATTGGGAAAATTTTTTAATAATTCATAATAAATATCGTTTTCTAAAAAATTTTTTTTCTCAAAGATGCAAAATGGATTATTAATAATAAAATCAAAATTATCTAAATTTTTTGGTAAATTAAGTCTCATTAAATTATTTAAAATATTTTATTTTTTTTTCGATTTCTTTTGGAAGCAAATTTGAAATTGTGTTAATCCTTAATATATAAAATCTATCTTTCATTTTAGCAAAATTATAAATTAGTGATGAAGTTTGAGATAAAATCATATAATCAAATTTTATATTATTTTTAAGATTTATTACATTAAATTCTCCATATTTTGTAATTTCTTTTTTTTTACTCTTTGGATGAAACTTAAGATAAAACTTTAAATTTTTATTATGATAATTAATCCTTTGTAATTGATCTAGCATTTGTTGCTCATCGTGGAGGCCTAATATCACTAGTATATCTTTTTTTTTTGATTTTTTTTTCTTAAAAAGAAAGTAAAGATTATTTCTACTTTTATCTTTTTTAAATTGAATTTTTGAACTAAAAAATTTTTTATATGCAGAAATACTCGATTTATACTTTACAATTATCTTGTTTGGTGAAAGAAGTTTTTTAATTTTATTTTTTTGAAATAAATACATCCACATAACTTTCTCAGAAAAAATACCATGTTGATAACCAATCAGATCTATTTCTCTAAATTTTTTTCTTAGGTACGTAGTTAAAAAGAAGCCAAAATTATATTCAAACATATAATAATGAAATTTTTTGATCCTATATTTTACAAAAGGTTTTAGTAGTGAATTATTATATATTTCAAATTTGAAAGCATTATATATGCTCATTTTTGTATACTCGTTAATAACATTTGAAAGATCAAGATTATTGAAGAATATTTTTTCCTCATCTATTTTTCTTATTTCTTTGCTTAAATTATTTATTTTAAAAAATTTGCTAACTATATCTTTTAACAAAATAAATTTTTCTGCAATAATAATATCCCTTTGATTTTGTAATTCTTTTATATACAAAATTTTTTGTCTAAAACTACTATTATTAACAACTTCGTCTGAAATAATAAAATTGAGTTTCAAATATTTTTGTTTAAAAAAATTTTCATCCCTTTTTTTATAAAAGTTAGGGTATAGCGATAAACAACAATTTTCATAAGAATTCTCTAATTTATTTTTAAAGAAAATTTTTGCATATATGGTAATTAAAAGTACTCTTAAAATAAAAAGAAAAGTTTGAAATTTATAATTTATTTTCTTTCTTCTCGAATTTGAAAAAATTATTTCTAAACTTTCATTATTTCTTCTACATAAAGATCTATAAAAATCTACATAACTGTCATCATCACTAAAGATTAATATTTTTTTATATCTTTTTTTTGATATTAACTTTTTAATTAATGAAAAAAAAATGATTTTGTCATATATTCGTATTTTGTCATTTCTTATATTGAAAACCTCAAGGTGATGTAAGTTTTTGTTGGGAAATTTTTTTTGTAATCTATTATAATATATATTTAATTCTTTACATAAAATATATTTTTGATTTTTTAAGAATGTATTCCCTTTAAGAGAAATTTCTATTTCTTTATTATCTTTGCCAACCGATTTATTATTTTTCCAGAATACAATATCTGAGTCAGAAAATTTTTTTTTTAAATCTTTTTCAGTATCAATTATTACTAATTGTTTATTAAATTTCATTTATTCAATAATTTTATAAATTACTTCATTCAATGAATTGTAATCACTTATTTCCTTAATGATTGGATTGCCTATGCTTGCAAGACTAATAAACCTAGGATTTTTATTTATTTTTTTTTTATCAAAAAATATATATTTGTAGATGTCATTTTGAAGTTTATTTTTTTGTTTCAATTTTGGGGTTTTTAATAATATGGGTAAGCCATATAAAGTTAAAATTTTTTCAACTTTTTTAATTATAGAATTATTTTTACTTTTATTAATTTTAGTTAAAAGAATTTCACATATCATTCCAAGACCTACAGCTTCACCATGTCGCAGAATTTCCTTTTTAAATAACTTTTCAGTGGCCATTTCTATTGCATGTGCAAATGTATGTCCGAAATTGAGATTAAGTCTGCCTTTATTCTCATAAACATCATTAGCAAAATAATTAATCTTGGTCTTAAGTGTTAAATAGATAAGATTTTTTAAAAGTTTAAAATTTCTATTTTTAAGTTTGGAGTGATTTTTTTTCTAAAATCTTTAGAATGTTGTTTTTTTTTATTAGGCCACATTTTAAAATCTCTGCAAACCCAGCAATATATTCACGATCAGGTATTTCTCTAATTATTTCCTCAGATATATATACCCTTTTTGGGTGATAATAATTTCCAATACAATTGATAATTCCTTTGTAATTAACTGATGTTTTTCCACCAATACAACTATCTACAATTGAGGTCATGGTTGAAGGTATGTGAAAATAATAAATCCCCCTTAAGTAAAGTGAGCTAAGTAACCCAAACATATCACCCACAACTCCACCACCACAAGAAATAATAATTGATCTTTTTGTAAATTTTTTTTTTATAAGAAAATCTAAAATTTTAAACAATTTAAATATATTTTTGTTTGATTTATTTCCTTTAACATTTATTTTGAAAACTTCACAACCATCAACTTTTATGTGATTAAAAAGATTATTTATAATATCTTTGTTAATATTCTGGTCATAAATAAAAAGTATCTTTTTATCTGACTTTAAAGAAGAAATATCATTTTTGATTTTATTCTCAATTTTTTTACAAATATGAACTTTGCTTATTTCGCCATTAATTTTGTACTGAAGAGTTTGAGATTGCATTATTTATATTTTTTGTAAAAAAAATCGTTCTTCATTGCGTCTTTTGCTCTTAGATAATCCTCATATTCATCTACTGAAAAACTATCTCCTTTTAAGTCAATAGACTTTATCTTAAGCCCTATCTCCAAAGCTCTAAGTAATTCAACTCCTTCTATTTTTTCCAGGAATGTTTCTTTGGTTTGAGAAAATTTAATTAATGCACTTGGTTTAAATGAAATAATTGATAGGTGCTTTTTGAAATATTTATTCGTATTCTTAAAGTCATATGGTATTGTAGACCTAGATAGATACATTACCTCTTTTTTTTTATTTGTAACAACTTTAATTATATTTTGATTTCCGGGGGATTTGACTTTAAGAGTTGGTAAAATTATATCTGCATCTAGATTTTTTTTATGAAATTTTATAAGATCATCAATATGATAAGGGCTGATTAGTGGTTCGTCTCCTTGTATGTCTAAAATTAAATCATTCTTTATTTTTTGTTTTTGAACGTATTCTGCTATTCTTTCCCCTCCGTTTTTATGATGTATAGAGGTAAGTACGCATTTAGCTTTGAACTTTTTCGCAATTTTTAAAGTCTGCTGGTTATCACAGCAAATAATAACGTCATCAAGTAACTTTGACAATTTTGCTCTTCGATAGGTATGTATAATTAATGGAAGATTGCCAATCGACAACAAAGCTTTTGCTGGCAGTCTTGTAGAACCTAATCTAGTGGGGATTAATCCAATTACTTTTAACTTTTTAGTTTGCAAGCCAACCTCCATCAATATTGTATTCGCTACCTGTGATATAGCTTGATTTTTCCGACAGTAAAAAGCAAATTAAATTACAGACTTCACTGGCTTTACCCCATCTTTTTTGAGGAATTCTAGAAATAGTCCAATTATATAATTTTTTATTTTTTCTAAAGTTTTTTGCATATGAAGTTTCAATGAACCCTGGAGAAATAATGTTTGATCGAATTTGATGTTTTGCCATTTCAACTGCAAATGATTTATTTAAACCAGACAAGGCAGATTTAGAAGATGCATATCCTGATAATTCACTAAAACCATTTTTGCCAACAATTGATCCAATATTAACAATAGAACCAGATGATTTTCTTTTTATTAAATATTTACTAAATAATTGCATGTTAACAAATACTGATATAAAATTGACTTTTAAAACATTTAATAAGTCCACTTTAGAAATTTTATTAAATTCTTTCCTTTGTCTCATACCAGCGTTATTTACAAAGCCACTTATAATTCTTTTATCTTTAATTGACTGATTTAAGATTTTGTTAATTGAATTCTTATTTATAACATCCCCAATAAAGATTTTACAATTTTTAAGATTTTTAAATTTTTTAAGATCGCCTTTAGATCTAGTCAAGCCATAAACATATGAATCATTCTTCAAGCACTGTTTTACTAGCTCATAACCAATGCCTTTGCCCACACCTGTGATTAATATATTTTTTTTCTTTAACATAATTAATTTAATTAAATATCTTCTCTAATATTGAATAGTGTCTAAATAAAGAGTAATCGAGAGTTTTTCGCTTGGCCCTAATCTTCATTTTTTTAATATTATCGTTATTATTATCTATTAAATTGTTAATTTCGATAAAATTATTTATAAAATCTTTCTTATTATTTTTTTCAAACAAATATCCATTATATTTATGAGAAATTATTTCCAACGGACCACTTTCGCAATTACTCGATAATACAATTTTATTACAATACATCGCTTCTACGATAACAAATCCTGGATCTTCCCATTCAGAGGTTAAAACAAAAAACTTTGAATTTTTAATAGCATGATAAATATTTTGAACGTACCCAGCCAGAATAATATTTTTTTCTCTGCCCTTTTTTTTTATTAACAGTTTCAATGAGTTTTGCTCCTCCCCAACACCACAAATGATAAGTTTTAAATCAGGAATTTGTTCCAAAACTTTATCAAATGATTCAATCAAAAATTTGAAATTTTTTTGTTTTGTAAGTCGTCCAATTGAAATTACATAATTATTTTGTATTTTAAAAATATCGTCAAATGAACTATCACTTTTCTTTTTAATTGATTCCAAATTTATAATAGGTTCAAATATTATTTGAATTTTTTTGTCTAAAAATACCTTCTTATTAGTTAATAATTTTTTTGTATTTATTGTTGGACTCAAAACTTTATAAATTTTTTTACTGACAAGTTTCCAAAAAAAAACGTCTAAAAAAACCAATATGTGGATATCCAGATATTCTTAGTATAAATTTTGTATTATATTTAAAAAAAAAAAGAAGCAAAAGGGGGATAGGTGTCAAAATATGTATCATCAAAAAATCTGGTTTCTCTTCCTTTAATAATTTATGAAGTTTGAATATTGAAAATAAGAAGATCACTAAATAACTAAATCTGCTTTTAATATAAGAATTTTTCGGTAATTTTTTAAAATCTAATTTTGTCTTTAAGTCAATTAATTTAGTATTATAGGAATCTAAAATATTTTTATATTGCGTCCACTCTTCTGCAACATTAATTACGAAATTTCTTATTTTAGAATTAGAAAATTTATTGAATGCAGCTGATGTGTTTAATATTGTATAAGTTGTTCCAACTTCAGAAATTAGTGGACACCAAATAAAAACTTTCATTATTGATATTTTTGTATATTAATTAATAATTATATAAATTTATTTAAAATTGCATCATAAAAAACTAATTTTTTTTCTAGCTAATTTCTCATTTGGAGGGGCTGCCGAGTCTGTAAAAAAACTTTCTGTTGATTTAAGTAAAAAGGGATTTCAATGTAAGATAATATGTCTAGGAAATTGCGCTTATAAAAAAGAATTACGAAAGAATAGCATCGAAGTTAAAGAACTTAATTTTATTAATGCATTTAATGCTATGCCGAAAATTAAGGAAATCGTTAAATATGAGTCAAAAATTGGTAACGTTATTTTCATCTCAAATATAAACTATGCTAATGTGCTGAGTCTTCTTTTTTTAAGATCAATTAATAAGTTGAAAATTGTTTTATTTGAGAGAACACCATACGAAGAGCTAAATTTTTATTTTAATAGTTTCTCAAGATTTATCAAAAATATTATTATTAAAATGTTAATTAAATTACTTTATAAGAAGGCGGATTTAGTAATCTCAAATAATAAGACAACCTCTACTAAATTAAGATCTGAACTAAAAATAAAAATATCAACAATTTATTCTCCAAGTATCAAAAAAATAGAAAAATTCTATGTCAAAAAATCCAAAAAAAAACTAAGAATTATTTGGATTGGAAGATTTTCCAATGAAAAATCATTTTTAACACTTGTAAGGGCAATATACAGAGTTCGAAGATTAAATTTACGAGTAAATGTTTTAGCTGATGGAAGTAAAAAGAATGAATATCTTAAGATGATTAAAAGTCTTGGATTAAAAGAAAAATTTTTATTCCAAGGCAATGTAAAGGATGTGAACAAATATTTAAGGGAATCTGATTTATTCATAAATACCTCGTTTTATGAAGGTTTTCCAAATTCTGTGTTACAAGCAATTAATTTCGGTTTACCAGTCATTGCATCTAGATCATACGGTGGCATAAATGAAATTCTTTTAAATGGTAAATTTGGAACTTTGTTTAAAATAGATGACGAAATTGATCTTGCTAAAAAAATTATTGATTTTTACAATGATGATACAAAATTCATTAAAAAAGCGAAATTAGCTCATGCAAGTTTAAAGAAATATGAATTTAAAAATTTACACAATAAGTTTTCAGAAATTCTAAAAAAAATATGATAAAAAAAATTTTTGAGAATCTTATACTTGATCCTTTGAATATGATATTGGGAAAAAGAATATTTTATAAGTTTAATCTAATTATTATTAAAATTTTTTTAAAGTTTATAGGATACAATAATTATAAAAATTTAGATAAAACTGGAGAAAAAAAATTCTTAAACTCTATAATTTCTAAGGAAGACTGTTGTGTAATTGACATTGGAGCGAATATTGGAAGTTACTCAAGATATATTTTAGATAATTCTAAATATAGCGTGATATCTTTCGAACCTTTGAGATATTCATTTTTAGAATTAAAAAAGTTAAAAAAAATTTATAAAAAAAAATTTAATTGTTTTAATTTAGCGCTAAGTGACAAAATAGGTAAGACGAAAATATTTTACTCAAAAAAAAATCAACATTGGGCAAACCTGGATAACGAAGTAAATAAAATTTCTTTATTAAAAGACAATAATAAGAAAATGTATTGTAATAGAAACAGTCTAGACAATTTTTATAAAAAAAATAAAAAACTTTTTACTAAAAAAATTAAATTAATCAAAATCGATGTCGAAGGACATGAATATGAAGTTTTAAAGGGTTCAAAGAAATTTATTGATAAATTCAAACCAGAATATATTCAGATTGAATACAATTGGCACCATTTAATCAAAAATGTTAATCTTTACCAATTTTCAAAAATATTATCTAACTATGAAGTTTTCAAAATAATGCCATTTTTTAATGAGATTTATAGGATAGATCCAATGAAACCAGAGAACAATTATTTTAATTATTCTAACATTGTTTTTAAAATAAAAAATGGCAGAAAAAAATAAAGTTGTTATTTATTACCCATCTTATGAAAAAGGTGGTGCAACGAAAATATTATTAAATCTTATAAATTATTTAACATCTAAGAATTTTGAGATTTTTCTATTTTCCCAAAATGTTGAAAAAAAAAGATTTGAGAATATCAAATATGTAAAGCTCATAAACATTGAAAATCCAAAATTTATGTTACGAAGGTTTGTCAGAATTTATTTATCTCTAATTTTGAGCGTCAAAATGTTTTTTTTTTTTAAAAAAGTATAAAAAAAAAATAACTATTTTATCGATGCAAAATCACTTATTTTCAATTCCAATCAGTATTCTAACTAATAACAAAATAATAATTCGTAATTCTGAAGAAATATTTGGTGCAACAAGATATGCTGACAATAAAATAAATGCTTTTATAGTTTTATTTTTAAAATTAATTTTTTATCAATTTGCTGATAAGATAATAGCTCTTTCAGTAAAATCGCGATCCTCATTGGAGAAGATTATCTTTAATAAAAAAAAAATTAGTTTGATCTATAATCCTTATTTAATTAAATTTAAAAACTTTAAAGTAAAAAAGTTTGATAAAACTCTTAAAATTGTATCTGCTGGTAGATTAACTAAGCAAAAAAACTTTATAATTTTGATAGATGCAATTATTTTCCTTGTAAATAATGGTTACGATTTGAAATTAACAATTATTGGCTCGGGGCCGTTGGAAAGATATATAAGAAATTATATAAAAGATTATGATTTTATAAAATTATATAACTGGAGTAATCAAATAGAAAAATCGTTAAAAAAAAATGATTTGTTTATTCTACCTTCTTTATATGAAGGTTCATCTAATATCCTGTTAGACTCAATCAATATTAGTTTGCCAGTTTTAAGTAGTGATTGTAGTGGTGCGAGAGATATACTAGCTCAACAATCTAAATTCATTTTTAAAGTTAACGATAAACAAGATTTAATCAAGAAATTAAAATTTTTTTTATCTAACAAAAAAAAGATGATAAAAGATTTTAGAAAATCTCACAAAAATTTGAAAAATTTCTCAATCTCGAACTGTTTAAAATATAAAGAATTAATTTGATATGGATAAAAGGAAAAAAATTTCAATAATTACAGTCTGTCTCAACTCATCAAAAACCTTACAAAATTGTATAAATAGTGTTCGCACACAAAATTATCCAAAATCAAAAATTGAGCACATCATAATTGATGGAAGTTCAGAAGATGGAACTTTAGAAATTATAAAAAAAAATAAAAGATATTTATCCTACTGGGAAAGTAAAAAGGACAGAGGTATCTATCACGCTATTAATAAAGGTATTCGTAAATCAACTGGAGAAATTATTGGTATTTTAAACTCAGATGACTTTTATTATAAGGAAACCTTTAAAATAGTTAATAAATATTTTAAAAAAAAGGAAATTGATTTTTTGTTTGGAAGTGTGCACCACAAAAATCTTTACCATGGTTTTTATCCTCAAAAGTATTGGTATAAATTTAATATTTACCCAGCCCATTCAGTTGGCTTTTTTATAAAAAAAAAAATACAAAATGAAATAGGATTTTATTCGACTAAATTTCAGTATTCCTCAGACAGAGATTTGATTTTTAGACTTATAAAGTATGGTTATAAGGGGATAGCCACCAAAAAAAAGGAGGTTTTCGGTAGATTTGATCCAAATGGAATTTCCTCAAAATTAAGCTTTTACGTGTCTTTATTTGAAGAAATTAAAATTCGATTTAGCAATAAACAAAACATATTATTTTTATTTATTTTGATTGTCGTAAAGATTTTATATAAATTTTGGAGAGTACTATTTCACAAATGAAAATTGCTTTCGTACAAGGTATCTATTTTCCAAGTCCTGGTGGAGCTCAAATTCAAGGACACAACTTAGCAAATATGCTACAAGAAAATGATGTAGAGGTTGATGTTTATCTTTTTAGGAAAACAAATGTGAGACACAATTTCTACGATATTAAGTATTTTAACTATTATCTAACATCTTTTTTGTATCTTTTTTTTTTAATATTCAAACATGAATTAGTCTTTTTAACAAAATTGTACCTCAAAACAATTCTTAAAGAAAAAAAATATGATTTATGGCATTTCAATTTTTTAAACTTTAAGAGTCTCCTCATTATTAATGCTTTAAAAGAACTTGGGGAAAAAGTAATTGTCACATTTCAGGGTGCAGATATTCAAGTCAATAAAGAAATTTTTTATGGTTATAGATTTAATAAAAATTACAGCAATCTTTTATTAAAATCTCTTAAAAATATAGATCAATTTATAGCCATTTCACAAAATATTAAAAAAGACTTATTAAATCTAGATATTCCAATGAAAAAAATTTTAATATTATCTAACAGCGTAAATTTAAAAAAATTTGAAAAAATTTTAAGCAGAACAAAAGAGTCAAAAAAAATAAAATTGATTACTGTTGCGAGATTCGCTGAAAAAAAAAAGGGATTTGACCTAATTAACAATATTATTGAAAGACTAAATCAAAAAAAAATTTTATATGAATGGACAATAATAGGTAAAAATTCTCATGAACTCTCTAAGTATGATTTAGTAAAAAACAATAGCGAGAAATTTAAATTGATAGAAGACATTCAAAAACAGGATGACAATTATTTTCCAAGCAATAAATTAATTGAGTATTATAAGGCTTCAGATGTCTACATTAATTTGGCTAGAATTGAGTCATTTGGAATAACATTAATTGAGTCTCTCGCAGCACGCACTCCTGTTGTAACATTTGATACAAAAGGTGCTAATGAGATTATTAAAGAAGACTATAACGGTAATATTATCAAAATAAATGATTTTGATAGTTTTGTAGAAAAAATAAAATTGTATAAAGAAAATCAAAAAGAGCTTGAAAGAATAAAAAAAAATTGCATTAAGTCTGTTGAAGTTTTTGATTTAACGAATAATACGCACTCTTTAATTAAAATTTATAAAAGACTTATTTAAATAATATCCTTAGATAATATAGAAAGTGCATGTAAATCTTTTTAACAAAATTTATTTCAGCTTGTCTAGTATTAGAAGGTGCAATTTTTGAATATGGCGATGGTATCAAACTTGAAAAATAACCTTTTTTTTTCAAATTCAGATTTTTTATAGGATTTTTAAAATGGGTATATGCGAAAAGACCAATTGTCTCTATTTCTCCCCACCTGTATTTATAAGCACCATTAAATTTATTTAGTTCTGTTTGGTATGAAGCCCAATTATTTTTTTTAAATTCCTTTATATTATATAACGCCAAATCAGTTGCGTAATTGAGACTATGAAAAGATTTACTATCATTAAGCAGTAGAGCTTTTTTTAAGATTTTAGATTTTGGTTTTAATTTATATTTTTTTACATAACGTTTGTAAAAATCCCACAAATACCATCGTGTATTTATTTTATTCGAATTTACAGAGTTATCTGTATAGCCCGTAGCGTAAGGATTCTTCACTAAAACCTTAAATAAATCATAATTAATTTTTTTTTTAAAAAAAGATTCATCATCAAACTTCATTAAGTAATCATATTTTTTGAGTTTGTCAGATAAACATCCTTTTATTCCATAATTAGTAATATTGGTCGTAAAATTACACATATGTAAATATCCCAATCTATTACTGGAAAATTTTTTAGCATAATCGTTATTTTTCAAATTAAAAAATAAATTTTTTTCACTAACATTTTTCGGTATTTTTGGTTTTACTGAGATAAATTTAATATTTTCACTTATTTTATATTTAAATTTAGAAATATCTTTTTGGTTATAAATATCACCAAAATAATGCACATAAACAGGGTAGTCGTATCTTTGATTCCAATTTTCGTAAAAGAAATTTAGACATTTGAAAAGTAAATTTTTTCTTGATGAAATTAAATATATTGCAGCGTTAAATTTTATCATATATATATCTTTGAAAAATATAATTAAATTGCCTGAGATCTCAATAATTATCTGTTGTTTCAATCATCAAAGATGGATAGAGAGATGCATTAGAAGTATTTATTTGCAAAAAAACATAAAGTTGAGTGAATTTGAGATTATAGTTGTAGATGACAAATCTAAAGATTACTCAAGGAAAATTATTAATAAACTTAATTTCCCGAACTTAAAATTTATTAAGAATAAAAAAAATATTGGCCTACCAAATTCTATAAATAAAGCTATTAAAGTTACTAAAGGTAGATATGTTGTAAGAATTGATTCAGATGATTATGTATCTAGAGATTTCTTGTATATATCAAGATTGTTTTTAAATTTTAACCGTGAGTATCAAGCAGTTGCTGTAGATTATATGAAAGTTGATGAATTCGAAAAAAATATTGGTAAAGTTAACTGTATGAAAGATCAAATTGCTTGCGGAATAACTTTTAGAAAAGAGTGTCTAATAGATATTGGTTTATACAATCCAAAATTTAAAATGCGTGAGGGCCACGAATTAAGAAGAAGATTTGAAAAAAAATTTTCAATAGGTAGAATAAACTTACCTTTATATAAGTATAGAATTCATTCCAAAAATAGAACCAAAAACAAAAAAATTTTAAGAAAATACGACTCTAAACTTAAAAAAAAACCATGATATTTATAGCTGAAATTGGTTTAAATCATAATGGTGATTTCAATTCTTGTTATAAACTTATTAAAAAAGCAAAAATGGCTGGAGCTAATATTGTAAAATTTCAACTAGGTTGGAGAGATAAGCCTGGGGAAATAAATCATATCAATTTTGAAAAATTGAAAAAATTACATGATTGGGCAAACGAAATTAATGTTGAGATTATGTTTTCTGTATTTCACAAAGAAGCTCTAGATCTTTTATTAAAATTTAAACCAAAAAAAATAAAAATTGCATCAAGAACTGTAGCGGATGATTTAAACTTTGTTAGAAATGTTGTTTCTTTAAAACTCAAAACATTTATTTCTTTAGGAATGTGGCAAGGCAAGGATTTGCCAATTAAAAGTGAAAACATTTCTTATTTGTACTGCGTGTCAAAATACCCAGCTCTAGATGATGATCTAACTAACTTTCCAAAAAATTTTTCTCAAAATTATCACGCTGGTTATAGTGACCATACTATTGGTATTGACGCTTGTTTACTTGCAATAAGTCGTGGGGCAAATATAATCGAAAAACATTTTACATTAGATAAAAAAAATAAAACTATCAGAGATCATTTGTTATCTGCGGAACCTGATGAGTTTGCCACATTAGTAGATGTTGGAAGCAAGCTTTCAAAAAAAATTAAAAAAAATATTTAATTGTGAAAGAAAAAATTATCATTTTAAGTACGGATACACCTCATCATAGATACTTTATAAATAAATTAGAAAAAAATAATTTTCATATAAGTAGTTATATATTTGAAACAGAAAGCATAAAACCAAGTTTCAACATCAAAACCTCAATTGATCATCTACAAAATAAGTTTGAAAAAAAAGAATTTTTCTCTAAGGAAATAAAATATGAATTAATCAAAGAAAAAATTTTTAAAGTAAAAAATATTAATGAAAAGAATTCTATCAATCTTATAAAAAAATTTTTGCCAGCAAAGGGAATTATATTTGGTACTAGAAAAATATCTGAGGATGTAATTAGGTTATTTAAAGGTAATATTTATAATGTTCACAGGGGCATTACTCAAAGGTATAGGGGTTTAGACTCTGAATATTGGTCAATATATCACTCAGACTATGAAAGCATAGGAGTAACAATTCATAAAGTAAGTAAAATACTAGATCAAGGTAAAATTTTAAATCAAAAAAGATTAAAATTGAAAAAAAATTTTAAAATTCATCAATTAAGGTTTTATACTACAGTTCTTGCAGCAAATTTAATGATCGATGTTTTGAATAAAAAAATTAAAAAAAAATATAATCAGCCCAATGGAAGATATTATTCTTTTATGCCAAAAAATATTAAGGAAAAAATGATTAAAAAATTTAATAGTCATACTAAGTATATTTAAAATGAAATATAACCCTGAAAAATTATTAATCCTATTATATCATGGCGTAACTGACGTGGTATCAAATGGAATTGAAAACTATTCTAGGAAACATTTGGATTTTAAGTTATTTCAAAATCAAATGAGATTACTAAAATCTAAATATAATGTAATTTCAATGGATGATGTTTTTTATATGAAAAGAAATAATCTAAAATTTCCAAAAAGAAGTGTTGCAATCACCTTCGATGATGGTTTTGAAAATAATTATTCAATTGCTGCACCAATTCTTGATAAATTTAAAGTACCGGCAACTTTTTATATTTGTGCAAATATTGTAAATAGTGAGACAATGTTTTGGGTTGATAAAATTGAGGATTGCATCAACCGAACAAAGACAAAACAAATTATAATCTCATTAGGTGGGAGGAAAAAAATTTTTAAGTTGGATACTTATAAAAAAAAAATCAAATGTGTAGAAATAATAAAAAATTATTGTAAAAAAATAAAGGTAAAACAAAAAGATAGAATAATAAATGATTTAATAAATAGAACTTTTGTTTTACCAAAGATAACTACTTCAAAAAATTACGAAAAATTAAAGTGGAATCAAGTAAAAAAAATGTATAAAAATAGTCTTTTTACAATTGGTTCACACTCATTAAACCATGAAATACTTTCAATGCAAAATAAAGAACAAATGAAGAAAGATGTTTCAAAATCTCTTCAAATTTTTAATAAAAAACTTAATACAGAAATAAGACACTTTTCCTATCCAGAGGGACAAAAAAATCACTACAATGAATATATAATTAAATTTTTAAAAAAAAGCGGAATATTAATTTGTCCGAGCGCAGTAATTGGTCAAAACTCAAGGCAAATTGATCTTTTCAATCTAAGAAGGTGCATGATCGGATTCAAGAAAAATAAAATTAAAAACTTTTTTTGATTAAAAGATCTAAGTTTTTTATTTTATTTTTATTTACAATTGCAAATTTTTTACAATATTTGAGACGAAATTCTTGAATTTCATTACTATTCCACCAATCTTGAATATCATTGTAAATAAATTTTAAGTGAGAATGTAATGAGAGCGGATCATTATGAAGGATCTTCAATTTTTTTAATTCTCCTATGAATTCACAATGTTCAGTTTTGATTAAATTTTTGGTGTTGCAAAAAATTAACAAAGGTAGATTTGAATAAAAACTTTCAAGATGACCGGTTAAAAGACTTGTGTGAATAATTAACTTGGTCGATTTTTTAAAATCTAAAGTACTTTTGTGTCTATCAATAAATTTTAAATTTGGATTTGAGTTCAGAAAATTTTTTTTATCCAATTTATCTTGATAATCTCTAAAACTAAGTTTAATTCTTAAATCGTTGGAAATGTTATCGTTTTTAATAAGGGAAAAAAATTTAATTAATTTTTTAAGTTGCTCGTCTGCCCTATGTTGACTTTCTGAAATTTCTATTCTTTTTACAAACATTCTATATGGACGCACTTCAAAAAGTATATTCTTATGCTGATCATCTGAGGTATGCAAATCAATTTTTTTTAAAATACTGAAAGGAGTAACTTTATTTAAATTCCAGCCCCACGAAAGAAATTTATCACAAATTTTTATTTCATGTAGGGTTGGGAAATGATAATCGAATTGACCATAAGCACCTCCATGCTGCACACACACCAATTTTGAATGATCAATTTTTTCAGCCAAATATAGTGAATAAAGACCATTTGTTTGAAAACCATTTGCTGTGATGATTCTTTTTGGGTTTTTTGGTAAATTAAAATTTTTAAGTAATTGTTTAGCAGAATTAAAACTCTCAAAAAAAATTCGAGGTAAATTATTCTTTATCATCACATTAATAAATTTTTCAAAAGAATTTTTTGTTTTACATGACAAATTTAAATTATTTCGACTTTCCCCATCAACTTTTTTATATATCTTAGATATAAATTGATACTCTGGGAATTGATTAGGAATAATAAATTTTTTGTTTGATATCAAATTTAATTTAAATAATTCAATAATATTTAATTTTAAATTAAAGTAATAGTTCTCCACATTTTCGTTGTTAAAAAGTAATGATTTAACTTTTTGACGAAAAAAATAATTTTTTTTTTGAGAATAAAATTTTGAATTTTCTAACTCTTTGTAATTGTCACTCTGATCATAAAATTTAATTTTTTTTAAATCCTTAAAATTATTTAGTATTTGGTAGTAAACATAATGATTCCAAAATTGCGTGTTTGCCAAAAAAATAAAATCATTTATTGAATTAGGTATAATTTTTTCTGGATTATACTCAGCTTTTGAAAATATAAATTCATTTTCAGATCTTAAAACCTCATTTATTGAACACCATCTTTCATAAATTGCGGATATAAAATGATACAACCAATACCCAAGAGCAATACGCCAATATCTTAAATCATGATTTGTATTATGATATTTATTTAATTCTTTGGTAAGCTCTATTAAATAGTGTTCATAGAGATCGTTGACAAAATTAAAATCATCTGTAAGATTTTTTTCTGTTTCCCAGCGTTTATTAAAAAAGACAATATTATTTTTTAAATTATTATCTGGGGCAAAATTTAAATAAATACATTTTTTTGTAAAAATTTTTTCAATTTTTGTTGTTACTAGCTGTTTAGACATTATTTTTTATAATAATCTTTATACCAACGGATAAAATTTTTAATACCTATCTCCACTTTAGTTATGCTTTTTTTATTTGTGATTTTTTTTAAATTTTGGTTGTTTGAATATGTTTTATAAATATCGCCGAGTTGAAAAGGCATTAATTTTTTTTTTGATTTTTTCTTAAGTTCATACTCAATTATGGATATATATTTTTTTAATCTTATAGGTTTACTTCCACCAATATTTACTATTCTAAATTTATAAGGACTCTCATTTATCTTTAATATTTTTTTTTTAATTAGCTTTTTATTTAACTTAGGTGGTCTGGGAATTATTGATGTGATTCCGTCAACTATATCATCTATGTAAGTAAAATCTCTTATGTGGTCACCTTTGTTAAATAATTCTATTTTTTTGCCTTCCAATATATTTTTTGTAAATTTAAATAAAGCCATGTCAGGCCTGCCCCAGGGTCCATAAACAGTAAAAAATCTTAATCCAGTTGTTGGTAAATTAAATAGTGAACTATAAGCGTGTGCGAATAATTCATTTGCTCTTTTAGTTGCAGCATATAATTGAATTGGATGACTAGATCCAATTTCCTCAGAAAGTGGAAACTTTTTGTCAAGCCCATAAACACTGCTGGTACTTGCATAAACAAAATGTTTTACATTATATTTTTTTGATAAGTCAAGAATATTGAAATATCCGATTATGTTAGAGTCGATATATTTTTGAGGTTTCTCCAAAGAGTATCTTACACCTGCTTGGGCAGCTAAATTTATTACGTAATTTATTTTTTTCTTTAAAAAAATATTTTCAATTTTCTTTTTGTTATTTAAATCATGTTTATAAAAAGTAAAATTTGAAAATTTTTTTAAAATTTTTAGCCTATTTTTTTTAATATTAATGTCATAATACTTATTAATGTTATCAATTCCTATTACCTTTTTATTTTGTTTTAAAAGTCTTAAGCATAAATGAAAACCAATAAAACCTGCTGAACCAGTAACTAAAAACATATTAACAATATATCAATTTATTATTATATTTGTCCTTAAATTTAAGGGTTGAACCCCTTGCATCAAATACAAATTTTGAACCTTTGATTAATTTTTCATAATCGATGTAACTATGATTAGTAATTATTAAACAACATTGGTATTTTTTTAAATTTGAGTTTGAAAGTTTAATGTTCTTTTTTTTAAACTTGTTATTTCTTCCAATTCTCAGAATATCGAAATAATCGTCATGGTAATCAAAACTTATATTTTCCCTCTTCAAAATTCTCATAATCTCAAATGCTGGACTTTCCCTATCATCACCCACGTCTGGTTTGTAAGATACTCCCACTAATAAAATCTTTTTAATTTTTTGTTTTTTTTTTTTAAAAAAATTCTTTATCTTTTTAATTATCCAATGAGGAATTTTTCTTGCAAGCTCAGATGACGTTTGTATGAATTTTGGTTTATAGCCGGATTGAATTGATCGCCAAGATAGATATATAGGATCAATGGGTATACAGTGCCCTCCAATGCCAGGTCCAGGATCAAATCTGGTGAAGCCAAAATTTTTCGTTGCAGCAGCTTTTATTACCTCATAAACATCAATTTTTAATCTATCACAAATTATTTTTACCTCATTAATCATCGATATATTTACCGCTCTATAAGTATTCTCTAGTAGTTTAGACATTTCTGCACTTTCAATTGATTGGACCGAATGAATTTTTTTTACAATTATTTTATAAATCGCTTCAGTTAACATTAAACAATTTTTGGTTTTTCCAGAAACAATTTTGGGAGTTTTTAAATAAGAAAAATTTTTATCTCCAGGATTTTCCCTTTCAGGAGAATAACCAATAAAAATATCATTTCCTAATTTATATTTATCATTAAAATTTTTTACCAATTCCTCTGTTGCCCCAGGGTAGACAGTGCTTTCTAATATTAAAATTTGTCCTTTTTGAATGATTTTACTCATTTTAAAGTAAAATTTTTTTAAAAATGACATATCTGGTTTATTAGCATTGTTTAAAGGGGTTGGAAGACAAACAAATATTGCATCTGCTTTTTTAAGTATATTTATATTGTTGCTTATTCTATCGTTATTGTTTTTAAAATATTTTAAATTTTTTGATTTTATATCTATTATATCGGATTTACCTTGTTTTAATTTTTTAATTTTTTCAAAACTTACATCGAAACCATAAACTTTTATTTTTTTATCAATAAATCTTAAGGCTAATGGCAAACCTACATACCCTAGTCCAACTACTGCCACAGATATATTTCGTCTTTTAATCTTAAAAAGTTTACTCTTAAATTCCATTTTAATAATCTTTTAATAGCTCCTTTAATATTATTTTTGAGGCCAATGTTTCAGATTCTATTGTGAGACCTGCGATATGTGGTGAAATGAGTAAATTATCATTTTTACGACTGTACTCTATTAACGGATTTTTTATTTTTCCAATTAAATTTTCTTTAGATAATACATCAAGAGCCGCACAACTTATTTTTTTTGAAATAAGGTTTTTAAGAAGAGCGCTTTCGTCTACAATTTCCCCTCTAGAAGTGTTAATAAATATTACTCCTTTTTTCATCATTTTAAATTTTTCTTTATTTATAAATTTAAAATTTTTTTTATTTAGGTGGATGCAAACACAAATTATATCGGATACTTTTAACAAAGAGTTTATATTTTTTTCAATTTTTACATTTGAAATCCTTATATTTTTTATATCAAATCCTAAAATTTTGCATTCAAATGGTTTTAGATATTTAACTAGATTGCTTCCTATTCTACCAAGTCCAATTATTCCAATTGTTTTTTTTCTGAGTTCATTTCCCCTAAGGAAAGGTTCATTTTTTCTCCAGTGGTCATTTTTACTTTTCTGAAAAGCTAGATGAATTTTTTTTAAAGCTGCAAGTAATAAAAGAAACGTGAATTCAGATGATGCTTTTATATACTTTAATTCTTTATGATCTCTTATACCTGTAATCTTTATTCGGTTTCTTTTGCAAAAAGCCAAATCAATATGATTTGTGCCTGTGGATGGTGTGCAAATTACTTTTAAATTTACTGCTTTAGACAATAATTTAGCATCGTATTTATAGTCAGGGCTAGGATGGCAAATAATGATGTCATACCTACCAATGATCTTTTCGAGGTCCCTTTTGCCAATATTATAAAAAAAAGAGCATGCAAATTTTTCCTGAAATTTCTTTTTTACTTCCCCCATAAAGTCAAATGAATTTAATGCTAGCAGTTTTTGTTTGTTACTCCTTAAGTTTATTTTTAGATCATGGGCTATTTTTGGAAAATTTAGGCACTCTCCATTTTTCATTAAAAGATCAGCAATTTTTAAATCAAATTTATTATCAATATTAATTGATACTTTTTCGGGCATAATGAAAGGATAGCTAAATTTCCCATGTCTACTATTTTTCTTTAACAAAGTTTCTCTTGTCATTGAGTAAATCGCACCATTTCTGATGTATGAATTTTCAAAGTCTTGTCTTCTAGATCCACTTTTAGGTTCTGGGTATTCTCTGCAAAAATCAGAAACTTTATTTTTTTTTATTCTTTTTAATCTTGTTGGGTGTTTCTCCCCAGTATTAACATATGAAATCACGCTATCTGCTTTTTTATCGAATAATAGTTTAAGGGCAGTATCGATATGTTTATGATCTCTAAAAGGAGCAACACAAGGTAATTCTATTATATAATCAAATTTTTTTTCTACAATTTTTTCATGTGTTAAAACAGCGTGTTTAAGTGCATTTACTGATAAAACTTTATCTCCTGATAATGAGGCAGGTCTTGTGAAACTTATTAAGCCTCCATATTTTTTTGAAATTTTTTGAATTTCAATAGAGTCTGTGGAAATTATAATTTCATCAATATATTTAGAATTTTTTGCAGCAGCAATGGAGTAACTTATTAATGGATGTCCATCTAAAGGAGTAATATTCTTTTTTTTTATACCTTTTGATCCTCCTCTTGCTAATATAACTGCTAAAACTTTTTTTTTATGAATCATAATTAATTCAGTTTACCAAAAAATTTACCTGTATAATTTTTGTTTAAGAAAAATTTTTTTCCTTTTTTTTTGGAAATTTTATTAATCCATTGTTGACAAGATTTATTTTTTTCAGTTTTTCTAAAATTAAAAGTAATATTTTTTGATTTTCCAATTTTAATTATTTTTTCTAAAAAGGCATCCTCCAAGCCCCTAGAAAATACCCTACAACTCATTGCTAAACTATTAATCTCTACTAAGTTTTTTTTAAACTTTACACACGCCACTAGAACTGTTCCGTGGGTCGTATACTTATCTTCAAGTTCTGATGTTATAATTTTATTATTTTTACTAAAAAATTTATTCCATTGAACTGCATTTAATCTTTGTCCGTTAAGATTAAATTGGTTAGTTTTATTAATTAATTCAAATGGTCTACTAATATTTTTATCTTTAAGAATATCCACTTTTGCTGACATTTTGATACTTTTTAAGTAAGAGGTTAAGTTCTTTACTTTATGTTTATCTTTTTCAAATTTTTTCATAACTTTATATGATTTATTTCTGATTTTTTCATCTTCGCTTTCTGAAAATATAAAGCTTGAATTTAGTGAATGTGAAAAATTTTTAAAATTTTTGTTGTTCTCGGGAAATAACAAATACTGAGATTTTTTAAATTTTCTTTTAACCTCGTTTATTTCGTACTTACTGTTATCGATAAAAATAAAACTGTCATCAGTTAAATTGACTTTTTTTAAAATATTTTTAATCATTTCAGACTTGGGCCTCCAACTTGCTTCAATATGAACCCAATTTTTAAAAGGTATCAAAATATCTTTTCTATTAAGAGCTTTAATAACATCCTTTTTCTCATTTTTTGAGCATATGGCTAGTAACTTTCCGCCTTGATAAAAATTTAGTAACATTTTTTGATAATATCGATGTTTGAAAGATCTCTCATCAAGATCCCATAATACGTTTTTGTAACCTACTTCTCCAAGAGTTCCCCTCCATAATGTATCATCAAGGTCAGTGATAATTAGTTTTTTATTTTCCTTTTTTTTAAAAAAAGTCTGAACCAAATATTTACAAAATATATCTGTATCTTTTATTGATAAAGGCCAGTTACTTCTAAAGAAGTTCTCTGTATCTAGCTCAAATCTACCCCTTTGATCATCAAATAGTTTTAAGTTTTTTGTTTTAATTTTTTGAAGTTTTTTTAAGAAAAAAAACCAAATTTTATCAATTTTATTTAAATACCCGTCCTTATTAGAAAAAACGCTGTTATAGTTTATCATTGGTGAAAAAATAAATATTTCAAAGTTTCGATCTAAAAGTTGAGAAAGCTTATTAATTATATTATTGCAATTTAAATTTAAATTTTTTTCATTGTATTGAATAAAAAATTTTGATGAGCTCCTTTCAGAAATACCTTTGAGTAGGTCCTCCCACTGCATCAAAATGAGTATCTTATGTCTTTTGTCTTCAAAATTGTTTTTGGACAATGCGATCTCTAAGTCTCCAAATATATGTTTATTAATTTTTATTTTGTCCTTTCTTAAGTATGAGTTTAAATAAATTATTGGAATCTCTAAACTTAGAGAGGAAACAATAGTAATATCACTATCGAAATTATTTTTATTTGCTCCGTCAATTGCATTTATAAATTTCATAATTTTCCACCGTTGAGTATTATGTCTTGACCAGAGATAAAATCTGACTTTTTGTTAAGTAGATGATTTATTATGTTAATAACGTCATAATTGTTACAGAGCCTTTTTTGGGGATTTTCAGCTATTTGTATATTGTATATTCCTTTCATTAAATTTTTATTCATCCCAGAAATCATAAAATCTGGGGATATTGAGTTTGCGGTAATTTTATATTTTGCAAGTTTCAAAGAAAGTGCTTTTGTTGTGTTAATTAAATTTTGCTTTGATAAAGAATATAAGAGAATCTTTTTATTTGAGTTGTTTGAGAATGCGTAATTAGAGCCAATACAAATTAGTCTTCCTCTGTTTTTTACATTATCTATAAGAAGTTGTGATAATTGAATAATGGTATAAGAGGAGACAGAATATTCTCTTAAAAACTCATTATAAGTTACCTCATTTAGTTCATTTTTTGTTGGAAATATACTTGCGCAATGAATAGCAGCGTAAATGTTCTCTTTAGGGTACAGAACATTTTCTATTTTATCTTTAAGTTGATCACCATTTATACTTAAGTCTAAAAAAACAACTCTACAATTTTTCAAGATATTGATTGAAATATTTTTTAAGCTTGTTTTATTTTTTGATACCAAAATTAAGTTATAACTTTTAAGATATTTCTTCATTAAAGCGTTACTTAAAGAACTACCTGATCCTGTGATAATCATTGTTCTATTTTTTTTTAAAAATTTCTTTTTAAAAATACTCTTTGTTATTTTTGGTAAAGTTTTTTTTTGTTTTTTTTTAATGAGAAAATTAGTTGTAATTTCAGTTACAATTTGATCATCTTCGTTAAAAATTTTTGTTTCGGCTACCCCCGAGCTATTGTCTTTTGACCAAAGAATGATTTTAGATTTTAAGGTGATTTTGTTTGGATAGTAAAGAGGTAAAATAAAATTTGCGTTATAACTTTCAACAACACATCCATCGCCTACAAGACGTTTACCAATTGATTGAGAAACCAAGCTTACTTGAAATGCTCCATGAACAATTGGGTTATTGTATCCTATTTTTTCAGAGAAACTTTTATCTAAATGAACCAAATTATTGTCTCCAGAAAGTTTAACAAAATCTTTAATTTTCTTTTTAGTAATTACAAATATTAAGACGTCCTCTTTTTTAATCATTTTTTCTTTTTCTTTAATTTTGATTTTAAAAGCTTCAAGATGTAAGGGTATGAGTTGAGTTTTATTGCTTCATTATCACTAAACTTGACTTTAAAACTCTGCTCTAAGGACAAAATTAAATTTATTTGTTTTAAAGAGTCCCAGCTTTTTACATCGTCTTTATGAATTTTTTCTATTTTGTTTGAATTAATTTTTTTTAAATTAAATATTTTAATAAAAATATTAAGTAATTCGTTATTAATTTTATTTGACGTCATTTTATTTTTTTAACTATCCTTGCTGGTTGTCCTGCAACAACACAATTTTTTGGTACATTTTCAGTTACAAAAGAATATGCTGAAACTATTGAATTATCACCGATTGTCACTCCTGGAAAAATTGTAGAATAATTTCCGATCCAAACATTTTTACCAATTTTTACGTTTTTAAATGCAGTTTTACTTTCAATAATTTTTTTTCCCTTGGTATTTACATCCTTTTTTATGTGATCCCTAATTGTTACATACGCCCCGATTCTTGTATAATTGTCTATGTAGGTATTACATTTAACTAAAATCATCGATCCAAATCCTATGCTAACAAAGTTTCCAATATATAAATTTGGTTTTGGTTTTGTTAAATGAATTAAAGAATTGGAACTGATTACTGAATGATCTCCAAAATAAAATTTCGCATTATCAGTTAAGTTGATATTGACATTTTTTTCAATAATTGATGCTTTGCCAGATTTAATTCCATGCAAAAATATTTTTAGTTTAGATAATGCTAAATTTAAAAAAGAATAATAATTTTTACTAGCCTTATCTACTGAATATTTTGTTTTGAAGTGCGTAGGCATATTTTGTTACTTTTGAAGCTCCCCTTTTTCAATTGTGTATAATGTATCAGCTATTTTTAAAGTTTCAGTGTCGTGACTTACAATTAAGATAGTAATTTTACTTTTAAGTTTTTTTATAGTATCAATTATTTTTTTTTCGTTCTCTCTATCTAGTGAACTTGTTGGCTCATCTAGTAATAAAATTGAGGGTTTTTTATAAAAAGCTCTGGCTAATCCTATTCTTTGAGTCTGACCTCCAGAAATCTTTGTTCCTTTTTCACCAACTACTGTTTCAATTCCATTTTTTAAACTTTTCACAAAATTTTTTAAACCTGCTTTTTCTATACATTCATCAACCAAAACTGTGTCTATTTCTTGCTCGTTTATGCCGAAAGCAATATTTTTTTTTATAGTATCATCCAGTAAATAAGTATTTTGACTCATAAAAGATAAACCTTTGTGCCAATGGAAATTATTTAAATCGGTTTTTTTGTCATCAATTAATATATCTCCTGATGATGGTTTTAATAGACCTGAAAGTATATTTAATAGAGTAGTTTTTCCTGACCCACTTATACCTCTAATTCCAATTATTGATTCTTTGGGAATTTCAAAATTTATTTGATTTAAAATTTTCTTATCCTTGAACACAAAGGACAGATTTTTTACTGTAATCTTTTTATTAAAAATTATTTCCTTTTGTGTTTCTATTTTATGATCATAATGACTGGACTGTTTCAAATTTTTTAGCACTTCAATTACAGTATCAACTTCAGCAATTAAGTACTTAAAGTGAATTGTAGTTAAAAAAAGTCTCAAAAAATTAGGTGAAACTTTAATAATTGCTACTACTAGTACACCAATTAACGGTAACAATTCTGTGATCTCTTTTTCTGAAAAAAAAATTAAATATATTGATAAGGTAATAATTAACGATACAAACGTAATTTCAATTAAGTTTCTCGGTATTGTTTCTAATATTTGTAGCTTAAGTCTCAGAATAAGAGACTGAGTTTTGAAAAAAAAATTTCTATTTTTAAAATAATCTTGTTTATTATTTAAAAGAATTTCTTTGTGAGAAGAAAGCCCTTCAATCATGTTTTTTAAAAATAAAGTATTATACTTAACATCACTCCTACCAGATTTTTTTAATTTAAATGACGTAAGAAGAGTATAAATGCCAAAAATTAAAAATAAGACAATTGAAACAAAAATGATATGTTTAAAATTTAAAAAAAATATTAGCAGAACAATCGCAAATAAAAACAATATTAGATCAGCATAAAAATTTACCAATCTTTCAATTGTACTATTCATTTTAGATGCATATTGAACGTTTCTAATTAAAATAGATGAATTATTTTCGAGATGAAATAAATAGTTCTTCTTTAAATATCCATTAAAAATATCATCTATAATTCTAAGTGTTACAGAATTTTTAAACTTTCCAGTAAAGTATATTAGTGTAACAATCAAAATATTTTTTATGATAAAGAATGATACGACAAGAGTTAGAAGAAAAGGAATAAGGTATTCTTGTGGAAAAAAGTAAAAATATTTTTCATTCCATACTGGGTCAACAATTACTTTGAAGATTGGTAATAACGACCCAATACTCAAAATTTCTAATATTACGATTATGATTTGAAAGGAGAGCAGATAATAAAAAATTTTTTTTTCTTTTTTTGTAAAAACATTAAAAAGTTTTGATGTTAATTCAAGTTGTATCATTTTTTATCTTAAATAAATTACCACTTTTTTATTTCTTTAAGTTCTTTGCTTAATTCATCATATTCTTTCATTTTTCTTCTCATAAAACTTAAAGTAAGTTTGGTCTTAGATGAGACGCCTTTGGGAGTTAAAACATAAAAATAATTAATTTTATTTGGATTCTTTTTAAAGTTTTCAATTTTGACTAAACCTTTATTTTTTAGAGCTTTTAAGCAATAATTTAATTTTCCTAGACTAAAACCGAGTTCATTTGCAAGTTCCCTTTGTGTCGAATGAGGCTTTTTCTCAATTTTTCTTAAAACTTCAAAATGGTCCTGATTATCTTCCATAATGTTCAAATATTGAACATTTATACCGTTCAAAAGTTGAACAGTAAAGACAAAAAATTCAATCATTAGTTTTATTATTTTTTAAGGTTTTTTGGATTATCTAAAATTTTTTTCAGTGCATAAATCAAGCCAATTGAGCTATTAGTACTGGTCAGCTACATGCGTTACCGCACTTCCACACCCAGCCTATCAACGTG
>MDTB01175982.1_pt1 | contig 29172 bp, 26 predicted proteins | sample 811161 | NCBI WGS metagenome assembly MDTB01 (sample SAMN05326650, study PRJNA326480) | marine metagenome | isolation source: seawater | place: Mediterranean Sea | collected 2009
CCGTTGTAATATCACACAAAATTCTGGAGAATGATCAGCCAACGAAATGGCTTCGTCTAATAATGGCTTATATTCGATTACTTTGTTGATTTCTATTCCACACGAGCCTGCCAAGATTACTTTAGGAGTAGAATCGTCAATACGAACTGCCAACTCGGTAGCCGCGAAACCACCAAAAACAACAGAATGTACTGCTCCTATTCGAGCACACGCCAGCATCGCAATAATAGCCTCCATGACCATAGGCATATAAATGATTACTCGATCTCCTTTTTTTACTCCATTGCCTTTTAAGGCGGCCCCAAGTTTTGAAACCTTAAAAAGAAGATCCTGATATGACAGATACTCTATCGTTTTTGTTACTGGACTGTCGTAAATAATGGCAGTTTTGTTGCCAAAACCAGCTAGCACGTGTCGATCTAAAGCGTTATAGCAAGTGTTTGCATACCCATCCTCAAACCAATGGTAAAACGGTGGATTTGACTTGTTTAGGGCCGTTTGAGGGAATATTTTCCAATTAACTGCCTGCGCCAATTCTAACCAAAATTCCTCAGGATTTGATTTCCAAGACTCATAAACTCGCGCATAAGACATAAAATACTCCTAGTTTGTTGGTCAATCAATCAACATATTAATTTTATCCATATTCATTCACTGGGGTTCCAGCAAGCGTCGCAATATTAAACAATCCTCGAGCCGTTATAGAAGATGTAACTATATGCGCTTTATTTCCCATCCCCATTAAAATCGGTCCAACTTCAATACCGTTTGCACACATTTTCAAGATATTTCTCACCCCGCTCGCGGCATCTGTATTTGCAAAAACTAAGACATTAGCGGGGCCTTCAAAACGGCAGTTGGGCATTATGCGCTTTCGTAATGCGGAGTCAAGCGCCGCATCCGAGTGCATTTCTCCATCATATTGGAAATCTTGTCTTTCGCTATCTAGAATTTTTAAAGCGCCTCGCATTCTAACACCTGAACCACTATCAAGATTACCAAATTGCGAATGTGAGCAAAGTGCTATCTTTGGTTCAATACCAAACCGTCGAGTATGTCGTGCTGCAGCAACTACAATGCTCGCGACTTGTTGAGCAGTTGGCTCAGCATATATTTGAGTATCAGCTAGGAACAAAGGTCCACTTTCAAGAATCATAATTGATAATGCTCCAGATGGAAATAACCCATTGTTCGCCAAAACATTTTTTATATATTTTAAATGCCATAGATACTGCCCAAAACAACCACAAACTAAACTATCTGCTTCCTCTCTACTGACCATTATCGACGCTATCGCAGTAGTATTAGTTCTCATGACAGAACGTGCTAAATCAGGTGTAATACCCTTCCGTTCCATCAACAAATGATAAGAACCCCAATAATGTCTAAACCGTTCATCATTTTCGGGGTTCACTAATTGAAAGTCCTTTCCAATCGTTAATGGTAAACCATTTTTTTCTATTCGATTTTTTACCACTTTAGGTCGTCCTATCAGAATCGGTTGGTCATTAGTTTCTTCGATGAGCGCTAAAGAAGCTCTCAATACTCGTTCATCTTCACCTTCTGCAAAAACAATCCTTCTTGATTCTTTTTTTGCCGCAGCAAACGCAGGTCGCATGAGAATTGACGTCTTATGAACTGAACTTTCTAATTTCTCTTTATATGCAGAAAGATTTTTAATCGGTCGACTTGCCACGCCCGTTTCCATTGCCGCTTTTGCAGCAGCGGTAGCAACAATCGGCAAAAGTCTATGATCAAAAGGTTTAGGAATTAGGTATTCTTTTCCAAATTTAAGACTTTCACCTGAATAAACAGCGGCCGTTTCTGCTGTAGAGTATAATCTTGCAAGTTCCGCTATCGCCTCAACACAAGCAATCTGCATAGCATCATTAATTTCTAAAGCACCAACGTCCAATGCTCCACGAAATATGAAGGGAAAGCATAGAACATTATTAACTTGATTAGGATAATCGGACCGGCCAGTAGCAATAATTGCATCATTTGAAACGCTCTTAACTAAGTCTGGCATAATCTCTGGTTTTGGGTTCGCCAATGCAAAAATTATGGGTTTTGAGGCCATCCGCAAAACCATTTCCGCAGTTAAGACGTCTGGAGCAGAAACACCAAGAAATAAATCAGCGCCCTCAATACAATCATCTATTGTCTTCAGGTTGGATTTTTGAGCAAAGGTAGCCCACTGTACATTTGATCCACAGGTTTTATCTGTTACCAAGCCATCTTTATCACAAAGCCAAATATTTTCTTTTCGGCATCCAAGTTTAACCAACATTTTTAAACAAGCGATACCCGCCGACCCCCCGCCAGACGCAACTACTTTAATTTTATCTATTTTTTTTCTATGGATCTTCAAGGCATTGGTCAACGCTGCACCAACCACAATTGCTGTCCCATGCTGGTCATCGTGAAAAATTGGTATTTTCATTGACTCTCTACACAATTCCTCTACTTTGAAGCAATCTGGGGCTTTAATATCTTCAAGATTTATTGCACCAAATGTTGGTTCTAAAGAAGTAATAATTTGAGCTAGTTTTTCTGGATCAGCTTCATCCACTTCAATATCAAAACAATCTATATTAGCGAATTGCTTAAATAGGACAGCTTTACCTTCCATCACAGGCTTTGCAGCCAAGGCTCCGATATTACCAAGACCAAGTACCGCCGAACCGTTTGTAACCACTGCGACTAAGTTCGATCTTGATGTATATAGCGCGGCATTATTTGGATTTTCACTGATAGCAAGACTTGCCTCAGCAACTCCAGGTGAATAAGCTCGCGATAGATCACGTTGATTAGCAAGCGGTTTTGTTGCCCGAACTTCTAATTTTCCAGGTTTCGGAAATTGATGGTAATCCAATGCTTCTTTTCGAGATGTTTGATGAATTTTTTTAGTCATTATCATTACCAATTGTTAATAAACATAATTTAGTTTAATATTAAACTAAATTATGTTTTCGAATTATTCTCTATCAAATTCAAAATATTTTTTGCAGCATCGGGTATATTTGTTCCAGGACCAAAAATCGCTTTTACACCACTATCATATAAAAATTTGTAATCCTTTGAAGGTATGACCCCGCCACAGATTACAATAATCTCATTTGCTCCAAGTTTATCCAGTGTTTTTATTAAAAGTGGTGCCAAGGTTTTGTGCCCAGCAGCTTGACTAGATATTCCGACAACATGAACATCATTATCTATCGCATCCTGGGCAGCCTCCTCTGGAGTTTGAAATAAAGGTCCTACGTCAACGTCAAAACCGATGTCAGCGAATGCAGTGGCTATCACTTTTGCTCCCCTATCATGCCCATCTTGACCCATTTTAACAACAAGCATTCTCGGTCTTCGTCCCTCGCGTTGCGCGAACCGCTCCATATCATCTTTTATACTCTCGAAACACTCGTCCCCCTCATAAGCCGCTCCATAGATTCCAGACAACGTTCTTACTTCCGCTCGATGTCTACCAAAAACTGTCTCCATTGCCGAAGATATTTCTCCTATAGTGGCACGGGCACGTGCGGCCGAAACTGCGGCCTCCAAAAGATTGCCCTCGTTTGTTTCTGCTACCGATTTCAGATTTTCTAATGTTTGTTCACACAATCTTTTATTGCGCTTATTTCTTATATCGTTCAAACGCGTTATTTGAGACTCTCGAACTTGTTCATTATCAACATCAAGGATCTCAACTTCATCTGTACAATCAGGTTTAAACTTATTAACCCCAACAATTACTTCTTCGCCCTTATCAATTGCTGCTTGTCGACTCGCAGCGGACTCTTCAATTCTTAATTTTGGCATACCAGACTCTACAGCCTTTGTCATACCACCTAGTTCCTCAACTTCTTGTATTAGTGCCCAAGCCTTCTCAATTAATTCATTAGTTAAATTTTCAACATAATAACTTCCAGCCAGTGGATCGACTACTTTAGCAACCCCAGTTTCCTCTTGAAGAATAATTTGCGTATTTCTTGCAATTCTTGCAGAAAATTCGGTTGGTAACCCCATGGCCTCATCTAAAGCATTAGTATGTAAACTCTGCGTTCCCCCTAGAACAGCCGACATCGCTTCATAGGCAGTACGGACAACATTATTATATGGATCTTGCTCTTGGAGACTGACGCCTGATGTTTGACAATGCGTTCGCAGGACTAATGAAGTTTCCTTCTTCGGCGAAAACTCTTTCATTATCCTATGCCACAGAACACGAGCTGCCCGCAATTTGGCAGCTTCCATAAAGAAATTCATTCCTATTGCAAAGAAAAATGATAACCTTCCAGCAAATTGATCGACATCTAATCCTGCATGAATTGCTGCTTTAACATATTCTCTACCATCTGCCAGGGTAAATGCTAATTCTTGCACGAGATTAGCGCCAGCTTCTTGCATATGATAACCAGAAATTGAAATTGAATTAAATTTTGGCATTTTATCACTTGTAAAAGAAATAATATCAGAGACTATTCTCATTGATGGTTCTGGAGGATATATGTACGTATTTCTAACCATAAATTCTTTTAAAATATCGTTTTGTATCGTGCCCCGAAGTTTGTCAGAACTCACACCTTGCTCTTCTCCAGCAACTATAAAACTGGCAAGTATTGGAATAACTGCACCATTCATTGTCATTGACACTGACATTTCATCCAACGGAATACCTTCAAATAATATTTTCATATCTTCAACACTATCAATAGCTACCCCAGCTTTTCCGACATCACCTTTAACTCTTTCATGATCACTGTCATACCCACGATGAGTCGCAAGATCAAATGCCACAGAAATCCCTTTTTGGCCTGCAGCAAGATTTTTGCGATAAAATTTATTACTTTCCTCAGCTGTTGAAAAGCCTGCATATTGTCTAATAGTCCATTTGCGACCAGGATACATGGTAGCCTTGGGGCCCCTCATATACGGCGGCAAACCTGGAAATCCACTAACAAAACTCGTTTTGGGTACATCATCTTGCGTGTATAGTGGCTTAATATTTATTCCTTCAGGTGTTCTCCAAACCAAATCCTCAAGTTTTCGACTTTTAAGTTCTTTTTTAGCAATCTCTGCCCATTGCTTTTTGTTTCCCATACTCGCTTTCCTCCATCTGTCTATTCAAACTCGATAATTACGTCATCAACCCCTAATGAATTACCCATATCTTTTTTTATTGCCTTAACAGTACCATTTTTTTCAGACCTAAGAATATTTTCCATTTTCATTGCCTCAACTATACATAATGGATCACCGATGGATACATCATCACCAACGGCAACATGTATATGAACTAATAAGCCAGGCATCGGGCAAAGCACTAATTTTGAAACGTCCTTAGGTGCTCGCTTTATCATAAATTTCAATAATTGTGCTTCTCTCAGTGTCAAAACCTGAACTTTGGCATTTACTCCTCGATACTCAAAAATGAATGACCCACGATCAATTTTAACTTTCAATATAAATTCAAGACCCCCAATCAACGCGGAAACTATCCGTTGTCCGGGAGTCCATTGAATTGTGACTTCTAATTCACCACTGGAACCCTGCTCAAAAATAAAAGTTTTTATATCCTTTCTACAAAAACTCAATCCGATTTGCGTATCTTCCACTACGGTTATCCTATTAATATATCTTTTACTTGTTACAAAATGCTCAGAAAAACTTTTGTTGATTCGAGAATCCTGAAGCTCTTGAATACAAGCTGCAACAATAGCAAAATTTTTAGAGACGCGTTCATTTGGTGTTGAATACCTAAATCCATCCGGGAATTCCTCTGAAACAAATGCCGTAGAAAAATTCCCTGCTTTAAATCTTGAACTATCCATTACTGCCGATAAAAAACCAAGATTTGTTTGAACACCGTCAATAACAAAGAAATCAAGAACTTCTTGCATTTTCTTTATAACCAGTTGTCTGTTTGATCCCCAAACGCATAATTTAGCAATCATCGGATCATAAAAAATTGATATTTCTGCACCTTCATAGACACCAGTTTCATTTCTTATTTTAAAACCGTCGCTAGAGCCCTCTTTTGGTGGCAAAAATCGATTTAATCTGCCAATTGATGGAAGAAAACTCCTTAATGGGTCTTCAGCATATATTCTACATTCTATTGCCCACCCACTAATGTTAATTTCACTTTGAGAATAAGAAATAGGTTTTTTTGACGCGATAATTATCATTTCTTCGACAAGATCGACACCAAAAATTAACTCTGTCACTGGGTGTTCGACCTGCAATCTCGTGTTCATTTCTAAAAAATAAAACTTTTCGTCTGCATCAACAATAAACTCAACTGTGCCTGCTGAAAAGTAACCTACTTCACGTGCTAAAGCTATCGCCTGAGCTCCCATTTTCTTTCTAATATTCCCAGAAATAAAGACGCTTGGTGCCTCCTCAATAATTTTCTGATTGCGTCTCTGTATAGAACATTCCCGTTCTCCGAAAAAAACATAATTACCAAAAGTATCACCAAGTATTTGAATTTCGATATGTCGAGGTCGATCAATATATTTTTCAATAAATATACGATCATCCCCAAAACTCTTCTCTGCTTCATTTTTTGAAGAAGTAAAGCCGTCAAGCACCTCATTTTGATTCTGTGCTATTCTCATACCCTTACCGCCACCCCCGGCCGCTGCTTTTATCATGACAGGATAGCCAATTTTGTTAGCGATTTTTATGGCCTCTCGACTATCTTTGATTTCGCCAAGAAACCCAGGAATAGTTGAAACTCCAGCATCAATAGCAATTTTTTTTGACGCTATTTTATCTCCCATTGATTTTATCGCGTCAGCGGATGGCCCTATAAAAGTAATGCCCTCTCTGTTAAGAGAGTCACAAAAAATAGAATTTTCTGATAGAAACCCATAACCCGGGTGTACCGCATCAGCCCCGCTTTGCTTACAAGCATCTATAATTTTTTCAATTGAAAGGTAAGAGTCCTTGGCCTCAGAACTTCCTATCCAAACCCTTTCATCAGCCATCTGAACATGAAGTGCATTTCGATCGATATCCGAGAAGACAGCTACTGTTTTAATTCCCATCCGCGCGCAAGTTTTTATTACTCTACACGCGATTTCTCCCCTGTTTGCAATAAGGACCTTTTTAAACATTCTTTAAATTTCTACCTTTTACTGACCATGAACTTTATTTTTTAACTTTGCGTGAACCGCACTTTCCAAAAATGCTTCCAGAATCACATTTAGGTCAGGTCTAACTGGTCCAGTTTGATATAACACAAATACCACCTTAAAATTCACTATATCTATTCCAATAAATGGTATAAAGCCTTTTATTTTTTGATTTTGTCTCGATATATGCTGTCTTAAACCTGTAAGATACCAAATCTTTTTTGTTGGCATCCAATCAACATTTTGAACAAATAGATGTACAGTTTTTTTAGCGGTGTTAAATCTATTTGGTCCATGCCAATAAAAATTTTGAGATCGCCAAGTTGAAAAGTTCCCCTGATCAATTCTCCAATCAACTTCCCTAAGCCCATTTAATTTAAAATTACCTAAATTCATTCAAGTACACTTGGGAATGAGATTTTCACCAACTCTAAATCCACCCGCAATAATGCTTCATAACACTGAGGGTTAAATGGTTCAGACACTGGAACAATCTCCCTTCCTAAAAACCAACTCAACCTTCCCGCATCGAGGCACCCCCTTTCAAAAGGTTCTTTTCCAAAAAAACGAATTACATGCTTGAGAAAAGCTGTATCCGCTCTTTGATCAGCTACTTTTCTGTCTCGATATCTCTCACGTTGAATTAATTTGGTGACACCCCTTGGGTTAGCGCGCCTAATCGTAAATTGATAATCAGTCCCAGGCATTCGAGACGGGAAACCTTTGTATTTCTGCATGGTAGAAAAACCTCATAATTCACAAAGGAATATTATCATGCTTCTTCCAAGGGTTACTAATCTTTTTTCCCCTGAGGCTTCGAAAAGCCCTCAAAACACGCTTTCGCGTGCTCCGTGGCATTATCACGTCGTCAATAAACCCCTTCTCAGCCGCAACAAATGGGTTGGCAAACCTTTCTTCGTAAGAGTTCGTCAGTTCTTTGATCTTATCACCTTGATTTAGATCAGACCTGTAAATAATTTCAACTGCTCCTGAAGCTCCCATGACAGCTATCTCGGCGGTTGGCCAAGCATAATTAAAATCACCTCTGAGGTGCTTTGACGACATCACATCGTAGGCTCCGCCATAAGCCTTCCGGGTAATTACAGTTACTTTAGGAACCGTGGCTTCGCCATATGCAAACAACAACTTAGCTCCATGTTTTATCACGCCGCCATACTCTTGTCCTGTGCCTGGCAGAAACCCAGGCACATCCACGAAAGTAAGTATTGGAATATCAAAAGCGTCACAAAACCTAACAAATCTTGCCGCTTTTTTTGAACTATCAATATCGAGGCAACCAGCAAGAATTAAAGGTTGATTAGCAATAATTCCAACTGAAAACCCATCAAGTCTTACGAATCCAATTAAAATATTCCTTGCAAAATCTTCTTGAATCTCAAAAAAATCGTGCTCGTCAGCAATATTTTTAATTAGTTCTCGCATATCATATGAAGAATTTGGGTTGTCTGGTATCAGATTGTCTAAGCTTGGGTCAACCCTATCTCTCGAGTCAAAAGTTTCAAGAACTGGAGGTTTTTCTCTATTGCTTAGTGGCAAAAAACTGAATAAACGTCTCGTCGCCTTTAAAGTTTCAATATCATTATCAAAAGCCCCATCAGCAACCGATGATACTGCTGTATGCGTTTTCGATCCACCTAATTCTTCGGCCGTCACAATTTCATTAGTAACAGTTTTTACGACATCCGGACCAGTTACAAACATATAGCTACTATCCCTTACCATATAGATAAAATCAGTTATTGCTGGCGAATATACGGCACCGCCAGCACACGGTCCCATGATCACACTTATCTGAGGGACTACACCTGACGCCAATATATTTCTCTTGAAGACCTCTGCATAACCAGCAAGAGATGCAACACCCTCTTGAATTCGCGCACCTCCACTATCGTTCAAACCGATAATTGGAGCTCCGTTTTGTACAGCCATATCCATCACTTTACAAATCTTGCTTGCATGGGTCTCAGACAATGAACCACCAAAAACTGTGAAATCCTGACTAAAAACATAAACTAGCCTTCCATCAATATTTCCCCATCCCGTGATCACGCCATCACCCGGTATCTTAATTTTTTCCATTCCAAAATCAACGCATCGGTGCGATACGAACATATCAAATTCTTCAAACGAATTTTCATCCAATAATACATCCAATCGCTCACGAGCAGTAAGTTTACCTTTTTTATGTTGAGCATCTACCCGTTTCGTACCGCCACCCAATCGCGCTTTAGTACGTCTTGCCTCTAGTTGCTTCAAAATGTCTTTCATTTTTTTCTCTCTTGAATACCCAGATATTAACCATTTATCAAAATCACGGTAAAAGCTCTAGTACTTTATTTAAACAAGCAACCTTGATTATTTATAACTATTTTTAACAGTTCCTGACTTAGTAATTAATGAAAATGATTTCGAAAGAAAGACGTTGTTCATTTAAATTAAGAAATATCTTACATGTTAATTCACTATGAGTTGAATGACGAAATCTCAATTGCTTTAAAATCTGACAGCTTAGCCCGCCGTAAAAACCTAACGCGTGGTCCGGTTAAAAGCTATGGATACCAACGAGAAAAGGTTAATCTATAACAGATCAATAACATCGTCTGGAACACTAAAATTTGCAGTAACACTTTGCACATCTTCATCATCTTCAAGAGCGTCAATGAGTTTAAGAAGTTTTTCTGCTTGTTCTAAATCTAACTCTGTCAGATTATGGGGCCGCCATATTAACTTAGAACAAATAGACTCTCCAAAATTAGCTTCAAGAGCCTGGGCTACATTGCTTAAATCTGTGTCAGCGCAGAAAATATTATGCTCATGTTCAAAACTTTCTACATCATTTGCTCCAGATTCAATAGCAGCCTCCAGAACGTCATCCGCTTCAGCGATCTCTCCATGATAAGAAATGAGTCCTACACGATCAAACATAAATGAAACAGAGCCTGTTTCCCCCAAATTACCACCATACTTATTAAATATTGATCTTATGTTCGATGCCGTCCTATTGCGGTTATCTGTCATTGTCTCTACAATTACCGCAACGCCGCCAGTGCCATAACCTTCATATCTTATTTCATCGTAATCATTTAAATCACCAGCAGTACTTTTCTTAATTGCACGCTCAATAACATCTTTCGGGACTGAATTAGTTTTAGCTTCTTTTACTGCCAACCTAAGCCTTGGGTTTTTTTCAGGATCTGGATCTCCCATTTTTGCCGCAACAGTAATTTCTTTTGATAATTTTGAAAAAAGTTTTGAGCGAACAGCATCTTGCCGTCCCTTTCGATGTTGAATGTTTGCCCATTTGGAATGTCCAGCCATCAATTTTTCTCCAATTGTCGAGCATAATAGTACTATTATACAAGAAAAGTTAGATTGAGGGCAAGGATGATCTCAAACTTCAATCAACCGTTTTCTTAATTTCATACCTTCGGAAGAAGAGGCTCTAAAATACCGCCAATACGTAATGCGCAAGTGGTTTCGGGAAAATTTGATGAATTTATTTTGACAAAAACACCGCAAAGGGAAGCCGGTCCAATTGCAGGAACAAAACGACCTTTGCTCATGCCTGTAACAAACCGTTGCATAGGTTCTTGAAAATCCATACCTATAATACTGTTATAGTCTCCGCACATACCAGCATCTGTTTGATATGCAGTGCCCTTTGGTAAAATCTGCAGGTCAGAAGTAGGGATATGAGTATGAGTACCAACAACTAAAGAAGCCTTACCGTCACACCAATGGGCAAGAGCTCTTTTTTCTGAGGTGGCTTCGGCGTGAACATCAACAATTGCCGCGTCACATGCTTTGCCGAGTTTAGCAATGTTAAGAACAGAATCTAAAACGGAGAATGGATCTGAAAAATTTTTCTTCATAAACACTTGTCCTAAAACTTGAGTTACCAAAATCCGTTTTCCTGTTGCCGTAGTAAAAACTCCAGACCCATTTCCTGGCGCAGTTTTTGCGAAATTTAATGGTCTGATAATACGGGGCTCTTGCTGAATAAAATTGATCATTTCGCGCTGATCGAAAGCATGGTCACCTAATGTTATGCAGTCAACTCCTGATGCTAAGATATCTTTTGCGTGATCGATGTTGAGACCAGATCCTGAAGTAGCATTTTCAGCATTCACAACAACAAAATCAAGTTGCAAATTTGCTCGCAGATCTGGAAGTTTCTCAGCTAAAGCATCCCGCCCAGCTCGGCCCATTATATCGCCAAGGAATAAAATATTCATATCGTTTTACTAGACCTAAATACAACCCATTTCAAGACCAACTCATAAACCATTAAAAAAAGTCAAACCATTTTCAGTAACCACAGCATTCATTGGTTTATCAAATTTTCCAATTGGTAGCATTTTTTTGGAAATTTGCTCAGAGTAAGCACAACCTAAAGAAAAAATTGATTTTTTCTTTGCAAGATTATCAATTGTTCTATCGTAAAAACCACCGCCATAGCCCAATCGATATCCATTTAAATCAAATCTCAGAAGCGGACAAAGAATAAGATCTGGTTCCACAATTTCAGTTGATGTTGGAACCAAGACACGAAACTTTTTCTCAACCAATGTTGAATTTGAGTGCCAAATATTGAATTGAAGAGGTTTGTTATCGGCAACGATAACTGGTAAACACAAAACTTTTCCAAGTTGCCTAAGTTTGGGTACTATTGGTCGTATATCGATCTCAGTTTGGATAGGCAGATAAACGGCAATGACCTCAAAACCTGCTTTATTTTTTATAAAGTCTACTAAGTAATCATTAATTTTGACAGAAGTTTGAGCACTAATCCTGCGGTAAACACTTGACCGTAAAGTTTTGGCCTCATCTCTTGCAACAGATTTCATTTCGGCTAATGACAAAACATTCTCATTTCTTTAATTCAAATTGTTAAATACCAAACCAGTGAGCTATCGTGACAGAACCAAAAATCCGTGAAGGGGTCTAATCCTTGAGAGCCTGGAAACCAGGTGGGCACCGGTTGCAAAAGACCTCGGTCTTACGCAGAGCCAGCTCCCTTTCAAGAACTTACGGCCACTAGGATGTAGGTCTTACACGAGAGCCTCAGAACTGCCACACTAAAAATATATACTAAAAAAAAAAATCCGTACAGCGAGAAAGTTTTCTTTAACCGCTGTTTGTGCGGGCCTTTTGCGCCGCTGATCGTAGTTCTTCGGCAATTTCTTCTGCTTCATCTGGCGTGAAGTCCATCGGAATCTCGATATTTTTTGTTGTACAAAACAACCTGACCATTCCTAGAGAGGTGGGTCCTACTTGCAAATCGACACTGATTTTCGTTTCACTATTAATACTCATAAATAAAATTCCCCAATATCAACGGTTCAAATAAATAAGTTAATTTCAAGAAATAGTCAGTCTTTTCCGACAGATTATAACAACTAAATTGGACAGTCGTCGAATTTTGTTCCGACTGTATTGGCGACATCCTCTATTGCCTCTACAGCATCGCAGACCTTTAATATATTTGAACTTGTTGAATACGGATCTGAACCACATAATGTTCTAAACTCACCAAAACCTGGGCACTTTTGAACTGCGCGAACACACGTGTATAAAAAAATATCAGCGTACGAACACTTACCATTGACTACAAAGCTATCACCATCAGATTTTGCAAGGTAGGACTCCAAAAACTGAACTCGCTTATCATGTAAAAGTTTTAAATTTTTTAAAGCGAGCTGTTTCCCTCCCCCTTCAAGGCTGTCAGTTAATCTCAGGTTTCGCCAAAAGACCTCGTTATGACCAGTTATTATATCATGCAAAGGCGATAGTACAAACGAGTAATAATCGTTAGTCCAAGCCCAAACATTACTTATTAAAGCTGCCTCAGAGGCTGAAGAGGGGGTGAGTGGACCATTATATTCGGCTACTAAGTACTGCACCATAGCCATTGAGTCGTTCAATACCAAGCCATTTGCCTTGTCTTTCATCCAAGGCACCGTTCCAAATAATGAATCTGAATTAAGCTGAAAATCATTACCCATCGGTGTAGAATTCAACATGTTTAATTTAATTCCATGCATAGCACAAATTATGTGAATTTGTTCTCCACGCCCGATTATCGGTAAGTACGCAAAATCTATTTCTTTCATTTTTCAAAACTCCTTTGGAAAAGCGGTGATTGACAGTCTCTGTAGTGCATTGGAAAAAATTAAATTGTATTTAGAGGTGCTTAAGATAAATTAGAGCCGCGAAAAAAGCAAACTACAAATTAATGTTTCGCTCTAATTTTAGTAATCCAACATTGGATAGACCGACTGTTTTGCCATTACCTGCTAGAACCCATCCATAAAAAACGTAACCTTACTTCTTTAATCTATCAAATTTTTCCAACGATAATTAAATTTAATAGTAACCATAATTATCCAAAACTCCATATTGTCTCACCGCGATAACCTGACGCCTTGCCTATGAACTCACCACCAATTTTAGCCCATTGACCATGAAATTTTTGGCAATTTTCATACGCTTTTTTGTCTTTGTATGTCCAAATCAGGGATACCCTGATCAAGTCATTTTTTTCTTCTATAACAGTAGCAAACTGGCTTAGTTGACCATTATTTTTTAAGTACTCAACGGCCTTTATAGAATAGAAGGTAGTATATTTTTCATACCATAAATCATATTGCACCTGAGATGGAAAACTCAGCAAAACCACACTAACAAATTTTTTTTTGTTGTTCTCATCCATTACTTTTTACTCCCTCTTCAAATATTTAATTTAAGAAATAAAAGCTACGCCATATTATGAATGTTAAACATATCCGATTACGTTACAACTCTTGGCTTAACTTTTTCATCTTGAGTTCAACTTTAATATACCGTATCCGTATGATAGTGCCGATGTAGCTCAGTAGGTTAGAGCACTAGATTGTGGATCTAGGGGTCCCCCGTTCGAGCCGGGGCATCGGTACCACGTTTAATACCTTTGACTGAAACAACTTTTTACTGAGATAAGATAATAAAATCCTGAGAACATATATGGCTTTCATACTATGAATAGAATTTATAATTTACCATCAACAAGCGAATTTCAAAAAGCTGATGCGGCTCATCATATTCATCCCTTCAGCGACATGTCTGAACTTAACCGGGCCGGAGCTCGGGTTATTGTAAAAGGTGAAGGAGTCTTTCTTTATGATAACGATGGCGCCAAACTTCTAGATGCCATGTCAGGATTGTGGTGCGTAAACATAGGGTATGGAAGGTGGGAGCTTGCCAAAGTTGCTGAGCAGCAAATGCGGGAGCTACCATTTTACAATACATTTTTCGGAACCACTCATCCACCAGTTGTAAACCTATCAAAAAAAATCGCAACTATAACCCCTGGATACCTAAACCATGTATTCTTTTCATCGTCTGGATCCGAAGCAAATGATACAAACATTCGTCTTGTCAGACATTTTTGGGAGAGTTACGGAAAGCCATCAAAAAAAATAATCATTTCGAGACTAAACGCTTATCATGGGTCTTCATTAGGATCAGGTAGTTTAGGAGGAATGAAATCGATGCATTCTCAAGGAGGGATGCCTATTCCTGATATTCTTCATATTAATCAACCTTATTGGTATGCTGAAGGTGGAAATATGTGTCCTGATGATTTCGGTCTTGCGCGAGCGCAAGAGCTTGAAAAAAAAATTATCCAAGTTGGACCTGAAAATGTAGCAGCTTTTATAGCTGAGCCAATTCAAGGTGCAGGCGGAGTAATAATACCTCCTGCAACGTATTGGCCAGAAATTCAGCGAATCTGTAAAGAACACGATATTTTACTAATTGCTGATGAAGTTATTTGTGGTTTTGGCAGGACTGGTAACTGGTTTGGTTCAGATACATTTTCAATTAAACCAGATCTCATGACCATTGCCAAAGGCCTTTCCTCAGGATACCAACCAATCGGCGGTAGCATTATATCCGACAGAGTTGCATCCGTACTTGAAACACAAGGTGGCGAGTTTTATCACGGATACACTTATTCTGGGCACCCCGTTGCAGCAGCCGTCGCCAGTGAAAATATACGTATACTTCAAGATGAGGATGTTATTGGTTCGGTAAGAGATAAAAGTGCCCCTTACTTAGCTTCACGATGGGCAGAATTAATTAATCATCCAATTGTCGGAGAAGCACGCTCACTCGGTATGCTAGGAGCTATAGAATTAAGTCCTGACCCTAAAAGTCGGGCCAGCTTTAGTGCGCCCGAAGGCACAGCTGGACTTATCACTAGAAATATATGCATTGAAAATGGTCTAATTATGCGCCATGTCAACGATAAAATGATTATTTCACCGCCACTGATCATCACAGTAAAACAAATAGACTTATTGATATCACTAGTGTGGGATTGTTTGGACGAAGCGGAAAAAACATTAAAAAATAGGGGTTTAATGAACATTGGAATACGCCGTTCATAACAACACCAGTACTCTAATGAGGAAGGTATCAAATGCCAAAAATCAATGGAAATGAGATCAGAACAAATAATATTCTAGAGCATAATGAAGGCCTTTGGGTGGTAGTAAAAGTATCGCATGTTAAGCCCGGAAAAGGTGGCGCATTCGCCCAAGTTGAAATGAAAAACCTTCGTAACGGAACAAAACTTAATGAGCGCTTCAGATCGGCCGATAAGGTGGAAAAAGTCCGATTAGAGCAAAAAGACCAACAATTTTTGTACGAGTCCGACAGTATTTTAAATTTTATGGATAACGAAACTTACGACCAGATGCAATTGCCGTCGGATATTTTGGGGACTAAGCGTCCTTTTTTACAAGAGGGTATGGTTGTAAAAATTGAATATTACGAATCTGAGGCATTAAACGTTACATTACCCGATAAAGTAATTTGCTCAGTAGTTGAAACTGAACCGGCTGTAAAAGGACAAACAGCTACCAACAGTTTTAAACCTGCTCTTTTAGATAATAATTTGCGAATAAATGTACCTCCCTTCATAGACCAAGAAGAAAAAATTATAGTATCGACAGAAACGATGGAATATGTGGAAAGAGCGTAAATCAAAAGAATTTGAAAATAGGCTACTATGAGTCAAGCCAGTGCAAATTTAAATATTATGATAAAAGCAGCTCGTCGAGCCGCCAGAGGCTTGCTTCGGGACTTCGGAGAGGTAGAGAACCTACAAGTATCCTCGAAGGCAGCAGGAGATTTTGTAAGCAAAGCTGATATAAAAGCGGAAGAAGTAATCTATGAAGAATTGTCTGAGGCAAGACCAAACTATGGATGGCTTGGTGAAGAAAGTGATGAAAAGCCAGGTCAGGATCCAACCAGAAGGTGGATTGTTGACCCGCTAGATGGTACTTCAAATTTCTTACACGGCATTCCGCATTGGGCGATTTCTATTGGACTTGAATACAAAAGTGAGATGATCGCTGGTGTAATATATGATCCAATAAAGGATGAAATGTTTACGTCTGAAAAAGGCCAAGGCGCCTGGTTAAATGATAGGAGATTAAGGGTTTCTGATCGGACTAACATGATTGAAATGTTGTTTGCTACAGGGATTCCCTTCGGAAGCAAAGAAGGTTTGCAGGTTGCGCTTAAAGAATTAGAACAATTGATGCCCAAATGCGCTGGTGTTAGAAGACAGGGGGCCGCGTCTCTTGATTTAGCCTACGTAGCTGCTGGAAGATTAGATGGATATTGGGAAAAAGGTCTTCAAGCCTGGGATATTGCTGCCGGCGTGCTAATAGCAAAAGAAGCAGGTGCATTAGTCGAGGGATTTGATAAACCCCTCGAATCCCCACTTGTATCAGGTTCATTAATTTGTGCTAATAATTTAATTTTCGAAAATTTCGCAAAAGTTCTGAGAATATGACTAAAACCTCTCGATAAGTATCACCTCAGCATTTCCTGAGTTCAGACCAGATTTTTCATACTTATACTTCAAATAGGCGAGCCCATAGTCTCCAACTCTCGTATATATCGAACCGACTACCTTTCCTTGAAAAAGTATAATATTTTTTGACGTGCTCGAATCTCCTAAAATTTTAACTTTTGCAAATCCTTTTTGGAGTTTTGTCTTATGTCGCATCCTTGCGGTAACTTCTTGCCCAATATAGCACCCTTTAGTAAAACTAACTCCCGAAAGTCTTTCAAATCCGGCCTCTAGTATGAACGTTTTGTCTTTGATCAACTCAATATTTGTTTCAGGTATACAATGATCAACTCTCAGTTTGTCGTAATCATCTTCAATAAAAATTGGTAATTCTTTTGTTTCACTTTTATCAAAAATGTATTGCCTCCAACCTAATTCTATACATCGGGGGTCAAAAAAAGCATCATCAGGTTTGAACGAGAAACCAAGGATCACCTGAACATCTAATTCTTCAATACTAACATTTGATCTAAGTTTGTACATATTGAGCCGCATGATAAAGTTTGCTGTAGTTTTCGATGAAATATCAATCAAAAACCAATCAGGCGATTTTTTTATAATAAAAAAATCAAAAAGATATTTTCCTTGAGGAGTTAAAAGGGCAGAATATATCAAACCTTCGCAGTCACCACTTAAGTCATTAGTAACTAAATTTTGTAAAAATTTGAATGCGTCTGATCCTTTAACCTGCACCAATGCTCTATCACCTAAGCGATATAATCGTTTATTCTTCATCCTAAATTCCAACCACTAACCCTCTCTTTATACAAAACGTAATCACTTCTTTTCAAATAATTGAGAATTCACTAACTCATGATAATAACTACCACTTCTTAGTAACTCGTTATGCCGGCCCTGTTCAATCAAAGAACCAGATTTCAAAACCAATATTTTACTAGCATTTATAATTGTGGAAATACGGTGCGCAACGACGATGGTCGTTCTTCCCAAAGCAAGTTTGTCTAAAGCAAGTTGAATTTTTTTCTCCGAGCTAGAGTCTAGTGCTGAAGTTGGTTCGTCAAGTATGAGGATAGGCTTATTCCTGAATAAAGCTCGAGCAATCAAAACTCGTTGCCGCTGACCCCCAGACAGATTTACACCGCGAGGGCCTACAAAACTATCAAGCCCATTGGGTAATTGATCCAGAAACTCTAATACAGATGAATCGCGTAAAACTGAATCTAATTCATCATCTGAGTCAACATCCTTACCCATTACAATATTTGATCGAATAGTATCATCAAATAAGGCGCTTTCCTGACTAACGACAGAAATAAGATTTCTTAAATCTGCTAACGCCAACTGTTTAGTATCAACTCCCCCAATACAAATCCGTCCTCCAGAGGGGTCGATTAATCTAGGAATTAAATTTAAAATCGTTGTCTTACCTGCCCCTGATGCACCTACTATAGCCATTAATTTTCCAGGCCTGCAAGTAAAACTGACGTTGACCAAAACATCTTTATTATCATAGGAAAATGAAACATTTTGAAACTCTATATTTAACTTAGAATGAATAGTCTGGATAGAATGGGGAGTGGCGACTTCTAATATTTTGGACCTTTTTAAAAAAATAAAATAAATCTTCTCCATACTTGCGAAAGCCACTTGAGCACATCCAGCAACATTACTTAATCTTCTTAAAGGTTCAAAAATAAGAGCCATGGCCGTAAAAAAACTCATGAAATCTCCAACACTTTTCTCGCCGCTGATTATCTCTCCACCACCAAAAACCATCACCGAAAAAAAACCAACGGCCGCAACCAAATCGATCACAGCTGGCATACCCGCCATTCCTGCTTCCATTTTGAATTTTAGCTGGCGTGCAAATTCAAGGATCTTTTCTAAACGCGCACTTTCAAATCTCTCTGCATTATTCAACTTGATGGCGTTGATACCGTGGAAAATTTCATCCAGACGCGTTGTATTCTCGGCATCAGCATTGCGGCTATTTGTAGCAGTGCTTCGGATCCATCTTTGTAGAATCAAAATGGGAATTATAAGAATTGGCGCTCCCACAAAAGCGATTACCGCCCAGGTCCAATCAATAATTATTGCTACGAGGACTAAAGAGAACAACGCGACCCCGTCTCGACCAATCGTCATAAGAATTAAAATAATCATTTCAATAATTTTTTGTGAGTCTCCCCGGACTCGTTCAATCAAAAGTCCTGGAGAATGAGTATTAAAAAATTCAGTACTCAAGGTCAACAAATGAGCTACTAAGTCATGTTGTAATTTTTTTAAAATCTTTTGACCTGCTCTCGATGCAAGTAACCTTTGGATAAAACCGCTTAAAGCGCGTAAACTAAAAATAAAAAAGATTATAAAACCGACAATCAATACATTATCATTTGACCCCGACATGAAAACGTCGTCAAAAAGTATTTTAACTGAGTATGACAAGAGACCCATCATCGATCCCTCAATGGTCATAAAAACAAGTGCCAAGATAAAAGTTGCCGAATAAGTTTTTACATACGCACGCCAAAACCAAGACAATAAGATTTTCTTATCAGTCTCAGATCCATTTTTTAATATTTTTTTATAACGCATAAACACTTCATCTTGGTATTTTGAAAATATGATTTTTCTTTCGAAATTTTTTAAAACCTTCAGTCAATTCAATCGCATCGTATTCAGTATCAAGCCAATCTCTAAACTTTATACCATTCCTTTTATTTGCGACGCGAAATTCCATCAACATATAATCTAAGATACCAGCGGTCCAACCTCCTAAATGAAGATATTTTATCGAAAGTTGTTTTTGAGCAATTTCAATTGGGGCATCTAAAACGTAAAGAAAATAAAGTGCTGAACCAAGTCCAGCACGATCAGAACCTGACTTACAATGCATCAAAAATGGAGGTTGGATGGACTTTAATACATCTTCTAGTTCAAAAAGAGACTGTTTTGACGGCAGTTTTGTCGCAAAAAGACGAAAATCAATCAAATTTATTTCATGACATCTACAAGCTTCTTTTTCAAGGAAATAAGCCCCTTGATTAGTTTTACCTCTAAAATTTAAAATGGTTCTTATGCCCCGTTCCTTCCACATCTTTATCCGCTTTGGTGAGGGTTGGTTTGAACGGTAAACATTTTTACAAATTTCAAAATCGTTGTGATAAAACTGCCGTAAAACCTCATGATCAATCCAATATGCGTGCTTTATTGCAGATTTGCGTAACATAGGATCACTTAACCCTTCCACAAATGTTTGACGCCAATTAAAATCAAAAGTATCAAATTTACTCTTTAAATTTCTCAATATAGCTCCTTTAATAGTCGTCCAAGTTTAAACTTTTAGAATTCAAAGTTTAGTATTTAATAGCACACAAGACTTAACAATTTTATTCGTCCCACATATCCCAGTAGTTTTAAACATTTTCTGAGACTTATGAGCTGTTTTTTATTATAATACAATCAAAACAAGGAATTTCTTATGTCTTTATCTCGAGGTAGAAATCATCTAGCCACACCCGGTCCTTCAATTATTCCGGAGAAAGTGCTTGGTGCAATGCATAAACCAGCACCCAATATTTACGAAGGAGAAATCATAAGTATAACTGAAAGTATCTTAAAAGACCTAAAAGATTTTGCTAACACAACTGGAGATGTTGTTTTATATGTCGCAAATGGCCATGGCGCATGGGAAGCAGCAATAGCTAATTTATTTGAACGAGGAGATACTGTTCTGGTTCTTTGTACGGGACAATTCGGAATAAGTTGGGCCGATTTATGTAAAAAAATGGGTCTTAATCCAATTATAATAGACTTTGGTTTTGAGTCCACTATAGACCACCATAAATTAGAGGCCGTTCTTTTAAGCGATAAAGACAAGAAAATTAAAGCGGTACTGACTGTACAAGTAGACACAGCAAGTTCTGTACTGAATGATATCCCCTCGATAAAGCAAACAATCAGAGATTGTAGGCATCCAGCGCTGTTTTTAGTTGACAGCATAGCTTGCTTTGGTTGTGATCGGTTTGAAATGGACGAATGGGGCGTTGATGTGATGGTAACCGCTTGTCAGAAAGGCTTGATGACCCCTCCCGGAGTGAGTTATTGTTTTGTCAGTGAAAAAACTTTAAAACTCTCCCAAAAAAAAATGCATGTTCCCCCATACTGGGATTGGAAACCTAGAATAAATCCAAAAATATTTTATGAAAGATTTTTTGGTACTGCTCCAACCCATCATATTTTTGGACAAAGAGCCGCTCTAGATATGATAATTGAAGAAGGTCGAGAAAATGTTTTTCATAGGCACAAAGTGTTAGCAGGAGCCGTGTGGGCTGCCCTAGAAGTATGGAGTAATAAAAAAGTTATACAGCTCAATATAAAAAACGAAACACTTAGATCAAACGCCGTGACAACCTTTTGGGCAAATGGCTTTGATTTAACACCCTTTAGACAATGGTTAAAAAATCATGCTGGTCTAGAACTTGGGACCGGCATAGGCCTATTTACAGACCCAAAATATTTAGACGGAAAGTCAGTTTGTAGAATAGCTCATATGGGTCACCTAAACCCAGTAATGATACTTGGTGCACTAGCATCAATTGAAGCGGGTTTCTTAGTGTGCCAAATACCAGTTGGAGAGGGTGGATGCAAGGCGGCAACAGATTTTATTGTCAGAAATCACTGTTGACCGACACAGCACTCAAGACTTCAGGTAAAAGTTGACTTAATCTATTTAAATCGCTTGGTTGTCCAGCAGATATTCTAATACACCTATTTTGCGGATAAAAAAAAGGCATCCGTACAAACATATGCCCTTGAACAAGACCATCTAAAACTGCTTTAGCAAAAACTCCATCACGACCACAGTCTACTGCAACAAAATTTGCAAAAGAAGGTACCGCCGCAAGCCCACACTCAGACGCTATTTCAATAATTCTTGTTTTTGACTTGTTGACGGATGAAACTACACACTTTAAATGGTCTTGATCTCTTAACGCTATCAGCGCTGCTTTTTGCGCTAACAAATTAATACCGAAATGATTCCGTATTTTATCGAATGACTTTATCAATTCAGGTGCGCCTATTGCGTAGCCAATACGAATTCCTGCCATACCATAACCTTTTGAAAAAGTACGCATTCTTACAACATTCGGATTATCTGGGTGGATTTTTGGTAAGTCGCGTTTTGGAACAAATTCTGAGTACGCCTCATCAAGGCATAAAATGGCATTATTAGGCAAGTTACTCACCATATCCTCAATTGCTGTCGAATGATGAAAAGTACCCATAGGATTGTCAGGGTTTGCAAGATAAACCAAACTTGACTTTGTTCTTTTTAACTCTTCGAGTAATTGCTCTAAATCTTCATAATCATTTTTGTAAGGCACAAGGGAAAGTTTACCCCCAAAACCAGAGACGTGATAGTTAAAGGTCGGATAAGCACCTTTTGATGTTACAACGTTTGTCCTTGAATCAACAAACAACCGACAAAGATATCCTAACAATCCATCTATACCCTCTCCAACAATAATATTTTCTGGTTTAATGTTTTCATGATTTGCAATAGCTACTTTTAAATCATAACTCTCTGGATCCGCGTACATCCAGATATCTTTTGCGTCGTTTTGTATCGATGCGATCACCTTAGGCGAGGGACCAAAAACATTTTCATTAGCCCCCAACCTCGAAAAAAACTTTCTATTACTTATTCTTTCCTGCGCTTCAGGTCCGACAAATGGTACAGAGGACGGTAATTTTTCTACTAAATTTGTTAATTTGATCATAGAGCACCAAAATCATTCAATCGTTTCAGACCTGAATAAAGTTTAGTGAGTTCCTGATCAAGATCAGTCAAGCGAATCCTTGTATCACTAATTACTGACTTAGGTGCCTTAGTCATGAACTTTTTATTAGAGAGTTTGTCTTTCAGTAATTTAATTTCTACATCGTACTTTTTTATGGTTTTTAGCAGTCTTGCGCGCTCTGCGGGTAAATCTACCAAATGCGAAACTTGCAGTAAGAATTCACCCCCCTCAACTGAAATGGTAACAGCTTCATTGAGCGGCGGAGTCTCACTGGAAATTGAGGATAAACGAGCTAATTTCTCAATCAAAATTTTGTTTCTTTCGATAGCGTTCAACAATCTAGAGTTCAACTTAATTTGAATGAGTGGTAATTTCTCACCAGCTGGCACTCGTAATTCAGACCTAACCGAACGAATTTGCTCGATTAAACTAATTGTCCACTCAATTTCATAATCTGCGTCTAAATTCTGAAAATCCCGGGCAGTGTATTTTGGCCAGTCATGACTCACCAACATTTCTTTTCTGGAGCTAATTGACTCCCAAATTTCTTCCGTAATAAATGGCATAATTGGATGTAATATTATCAAGCACTGATCTAAAGCCCATCCCATGGTTCGTTGTGTCTCTTCACGTTTCTCAATATTATCAACGCTTAAAAGTGGTTTTGAAAATTCGACATACCAATCACAAAATGTTCCCCAAACATGGTTATAAGCTAATTGCGCCGCATCATTAAATCTATATGCATTAAGAGCACTATCGAAAGCCTCCTTAAAGCGGGCAGTAGCACCAATAATCCATTGATTTAATACTTGAGTTACGCGTGTTGGATCAAACCCATCTAAAGGTTTACAACCATTCATTTCAGCAAACCGTGCGGCATTCCATAATTTGGTACCAAAATTACGATATCCAGCTATCCGACTGTTTGAAAGCTTTAAGTCTCGTCCCATTGCTGCCATTGCTGTCAATGTAAACCTAACAGCATCTGCACCATATTGATCAATCAAATCCAACGGGTCCATAACATTACCCTTTGATTTTGACATTTTTTTACCTTTTTCATCTCTAACTAGAGCGTGAACGTAAACTGTTTTAAAAGGAACTTGATCAACAATAGCTAATTGCATCATCATCATTCTCGCCACCCAAAAGAAAATTATATCAAAACCAGTGACTAGTACACTTGTCGGAAAATACCTTTTAAGTTCGGTAGTTTTTTCTGGCCACCCAAGTGTTCCAATTGGCCACAAACCAGATGAAAACCATGTATCTAAAACATCAGGATCACGAGTCAGTGATCGACCATTAGCTTTTTCAAGGGCTTCCGCCTCAGACATCGCACAATATTCATTGCCTTCTTCATCGTACCAAATTGGAATTTGATGTCCCCACCATAGCTGGCGAGAGATGCACCAGGGTTCAATGTTTTCAAGCCAATTAAAATATACTTTCGCATCCTGTTCAGGTAAAATTTTAGTTTCACCATTTCGTACTGCGTTAATAGCGGGCTGAACAATTTTAATTGTATCTACAAACCATTGATTTGTTAACCAAGGCTCAATTACTGCATTTGACCTATCTCCTTGAGGAACCATATGCACCTCGGCATCTATGCCCTCTAACCACCCTCTTTTCTCTGCCTCAGCGACCAATTTTTTACGTGCATCGTATCTATCAAGTTTTTCTAACGAAAGTAAAAACTTTTCTGGCTGACAATTCTCTAGAAAAGATTCATTATTTTTTAATTTTATTCTCGCCTTTGAATCAAAGACATTTATCACCCTTAGGCCGTTTCGTTTTCCTACTTCCCAATCATTGAAATCATGTGCGGGAGTGATTTTTACGGCACCAGTCCCTTTGCTTGGATCCGCATAGTCGTCACTCACGATTGGAATAGAACGATTTACAAAAGGCAAAGTCACCGTCTTGCCAATCAAATTTTTGTAGCGATCATCGGCCGGGTTCACAGCAACACCTGAGTCCCCAAGCATTGTCTCCGGTCGGGTAGTAGCAACTACGATATAGTTACGGGTTTCATATTTAGTAGGCTCATTATTTTCATTAAACTCAAGCGGCCACTCAAAAGTGGCTTCATTTTCTAACTGATATTTAAATCGCCACAAATGACCACTTTGCTCAGTTTGCTCAACTTCGAGATCTGAAATAGCCGTCTCTAAGACCGGATCCCAATTGACGAGTCTTTTCCCTCTATAGATCACTCCTTTGGAATAAAGTTCAACAAACGCTTTTAGAACAGAGTCATGGAAACCTGGATCCATTGTAAATCGATTGCGGTCCCAATCACAGGAAGCACCCAGCCGCTTCAATTGTGTTATAATCGTATCACCAGATTTACTTTTCCACTCCCATATCTTTTTTAAAAAGTTTTCTCTACCCAGCTCAGTCCGACTTGGCTCTCCTTGTTCCAAAAGTTGTCTTTCAACAACCATTTGTGTGGCTATACCAGCGTGATCCTGACCAGGTTGCCAAAGCGTATCAAAGCCGCGCATTCGATGCCATCTTGTCAGAATATCCTGCAATGTATTGTTAAAAGCATGCCCCATATGTAAGCTACCGGTCACATTAGGGGGCGGGATCATAATACAGAAACTTTTGGCATTTTCTTTCGCGTTTGAACCTGCCTTGAACGCACCACTTCTTTCCCACTTTTCGAAAATTTTTGTTTCACATTCCGACGGTGAAAAATTTTTATCCATTACCATAATTGATTTCCTACTATTTGCAAAATGTAGATCAATGCATTTTTTATTTTGCATATTTATTTCTTGTATATTGACAACTTTAAATTAAACAAACGGCGTTCAACTTCTTTTAAAATTCTTCAAATTCTAATCCGAACACTAAAAAATCCAAAGTAAATCACTAATATAAATTTGAGATATCGCCTCAAATTTGTTTTCACTTGTCAGTTTTTTTACTTCTTCCAATTTCAAGTTTAACAATCGTCTGAATTAGGGATTTCAAGGTCGCAAGATCTTTCGGTATTGGTGTATCGAAATCGGACTCACCCCCTTCAATCAACATATCCTGACTCAGTTTTATAGTTTCAATACGATTCTTTTTCTGAACTTTCTCCCGTCTAACTTTCTCCTTATTTAAAGCATCTCCAATTTCTTTTAGAACCTGCTCGGTAGACAAAGCGTTCTCCGAATCATGCATTTTTTCATAATTATTTTTGCTGCTTTTAGCCAAATCATTCCTTCGTGTTGATTTTTATACAAAAAAATCACCTAATCTTTAAAATACTTTAATAATTCCCCATCGTGAAGTAATTTTCAATTAATCATTTAAACTATCAATCCCCAGTGTTGATGCCGTCAGAGTGCCAGTTTCTAGCAAGACACGAAAACCGGCAGCTAATCTGCTGCTTCTTGCAGTTTCAAGATCAGTTTCAGCATTCATGACCGTTTGCTCAGCATTCAAAACATCAAGAATTGTTCGCGCACCCAGCCTTGTCTCCTCAAGAGTTCCCTGATAGGCCAATTGAGTGGCCTCCACTTCGCGAGTTCTAGCTATAATTATAGCCGATGAAACTTCATAATCTGACCAAGCAGCCACAACCGCTTGCTCTACTCTTAGACGACTTTGTTCGGCATTTATCATACTTAACTCTAAGTTTGCCTGAGCTTTCCTCTCGCCACTCTTGAGAGAACCTCCCTTGTAAATAGGTATGGAGCCTGTAAGACTGAACCCAAAATTCGAAAAATCTTGGTGTGCAGCTGTTTCTCCAGCAGATAACGACGTCGATAATTGTAAAGTTGGCCATCTTTTTGATTGGGAAGCTTTCAAAAGGTAATTAGCACGTTTTTCTGATATTGCGTTTGCCTTTAATTCCAGACTAAACTTGGTTGCGAAACCTTTTGCCTCAGCCTCACTTTTTGGCAACCTAGGAAGTCTTATATTAGTATCAAGATCACTGGGTTTAATGCCGACAGCCATTTCAAAACTATGATTAGCTAAGTATAGAATACCCTCACGAGAAGCAAGAATACTTGTCGCGGCCTCAAGCGCGGCCTTTGCCTGCGCTACATCCGTTCGTGTTAACTCACCCAGCTGAAATCTACTTATTGTGGCATTCAACTGCTGTTGAAGAACGGAAACATTTTTTTTACTCAAGTCCACTAGTCTGGTATCACGAAGAACGTTCAGGTAAGCTATGATCGCTTCATAGATTACTTTCTGCTTAATTCCTTCAAACTCAGCCTCTAGCCCTTCTATCCGAAGGGATTCAGCCAATACTTGATAATCAGTTAAATTACCGTCAAACAGCACATATTGACCGGTAAGACCTGCAGAAAAACTAGTTGAATCATTATCATTTTCTAAGTTCCAATCTGCATCTCCCGAAAAATTTGCAGACACAGTTGGTAATTTTAAAGCTCTAAGTTGATCCAACTCCTCTTTCTGGGCTTCAAGGTTTTTACGAGCAGCACTAATTTGAACATTCGTGTTAAGAGCCTCCTCTAATACTTGAACTAAATTTGCACCAATTGCCGCCTTTGAAGAAAACAAAAATACAAAACTAATAAGTAAAATTTTAACTTTTAAAATATTAAACATAGCCCCCCCATAAATTTAAAATCATGCCCATTCAAAAAATGAATTTTGATTCATTTTTAAAGTCATTGAGTATTGGAGCGGCTGCGTTGAATCCAAACCTCCATATCACGCCACTGCTCGTTTTAAAACCTAGTCGGCACTCGCCTACTACTCCATTTATGAAAATTGCTACTATCCGACCCCCTAATTTCAATTGGTTTAAAATTTCTTCTGTAACAAAGTTTACTCCACCTTCAATAATGATGGCATCGTAAGGTCCGTAATCTTTCGCTCCCTCAGAAAGCACCCCACATTTAACAATCACATTATCAATTGATTGCGCCACTAAAATGCGTTCAGCTTCAATTGCCAAATTTGCCTCCTCTGTCATGACAACAGCTTGAGCAAAATGTGACAAAAGAGCAGCCAAGTATCCATAACAGCCGCCCACATTCAAAACCAATTCAGACCCGCTTATGTTGATCAAACTTAAAATTTTAGCTATCAACCGAGGATCGAGCGCATATCTTTCTTCGCTTATTTTAATATTCTCACCGACATAAGCTTTATTTCGAATTTTTTCAGGAAAAAAGGTTTCTCGCGGAACATTTAACATCGCCTCAATTATATTGTAATGTGTTACGTCGGCTGGACGTATTTGACAATCAACCATTGCGATTCTTGCCGTTTGAAAATCAATTTTGTTCATTTTATTCGCTTTCAATCATAATTCGACTGCTATCTTTTGAAAATCCTTGACCACTACAACTAATTACCAGAGAATCAAGTTTTTCATTATTTAATCTCGGTTATAGTGGGCGCATTTAACTATTGATACCAAATTTTTATCTGATCTTGTAAATTGTTTCTAAACTGCTATGAACTAGGCCATGGCCTGATGGCAGAGTGGTTATGCACCGGATTGCAAATCCGTTTACAGCGGTTCGATTCCGCTTCAGGCCTCCATAGCAATCTAAGTACACGCCCTTAGGACATTAACACTCATAATTTATTCACTCTCATTAAGTTTTTTTTTTACTTTTTCTTTGATACTATCTGGAAGACGAAACTCTAACAAAAATATAATCATGATTATTAACCATATAATAAAAAAAATTAATTCCCAGTTTGTTCCAAAATTCAAAACGACACTTATACTCCAACAGACCATTAATGTTGGAAATAATGCAATAACGCATGCATAAAGTATTAAGGGCCACTTGAATGTTAGATAATAAGCAATTCCTTCTTCCGCTAAAAGCAAATAATAAAAAATGAATTTTTTTGACATATTCTTTAAATTTCCTGAGGACAGTTTTTAAAAATTCTAAAGCAAGAATTAGAAATTTTCTACGTAATCACCAATTCTTATTAATCCCGACGAAACTACTTTACAATACACTCCAAAATTCTTATGTCCTAAATTGCTATCAAGAGCCGCCAAAGTATCGGCATCTCTAACACCAGTTTCTTCGTTAGTCTTAGTCGTATTACACCTCTCAATAGGTTCTATCACCTCAAGTCCTGCCTCGCCAATGGTGATCTTTTCACCAATCAAATTCAGTTCTTCCCATGGCTCCAAACCACTCACCCAAATATTTCCCCGAAATCTTCGAGGATGAAGTTTGAGAGCCATTTTTTTTGATAAATCATTTAAAGAAGAAATAGAATTGAGAGATACAGAAGGATAATCAGTGTCAGTCATCCCACGTCCTGGCACCTTACACAAATTAATTGGTTGCGGAGCTCCTTTAGGACATATAGGTCTTACCCATTCAACGAA
>MDTB01150935.1_pt1 | contig 29164 bp, 29 predicted proteins | sample 811161 | NCBI WGS metagenome assembly MDTB01 (sample SAMN05326650, study PRJNA326480) | marine metagenome | isolation source: seawater | place: Mediterranean Sea | collected 2009
CAAAAATTATATATCAATTGCAAGGTGGATTGAGATCATCAATGGGATATATTGGTGCTAAAAATTTGAGAGAAATAAATAAAAAAGCAAAATTTGTAAAAATAACAAAAGCAGGATTTTACGAAAGTATGGTTCACAGTGTTGAAATGACACAAAAATCAATTAACTATAAATTATGATAAAAAAACTTTTATATATTTTTTTTTTAATTCTTCCAATTAACAATTTATTGGCCAAGTCAGAATATATTAAGGATGGAATTGAATTATACGATAAAAATAAACTTGAAGACGCAAAATTTAAATTTGAGCAAGATATAGTTTTCAACCCCAAGAGTGAAATATCATATCTTTATTTATCAAAAATATTCAATAAACAAGATAAAAAAAATTTAGAAGAAAAAAATTTAAATACAGTAATGCTTTTAAACCCTAAAAATGAGGAAGCAATTTACAACCTTGCAAAATTAAAATTAAAATCCTCTGACTATAAAAAAAGTCAAGAATTAAATAAAAAATTAAAGTCTATATGTAAAAAATTCTGCACTAAAAGTGATCAATTAAAAATTGAAATTGAAAATTTATCTAAAAAATAAATGCAATTTCATAATAATAAAGATAAAGTATTAATTATTGATTTTGGCTCTCAGGTTACAAAATTAATAGCGAGAAGAATTAGAGAGCTAGGTGTTTACTCTGAAGTAATAACTCCAAAAGACTATAAAAAATTAAAAAAATTTCATAATGTAAAAGGATTTGTCCTTTCAGGAGGCCCTTCAACTGTTACAGCTGGTAATTTTCAAAGTATACCTAAAGATATATTTAAAAAAAAAATTCCAATATTAGGAATATGTTATGGTTTGCAGCTAATAGCAAAAATATTTGGAGGTAAAATTAAATCTTCCAAAAAAAAAAGAGAATTTGGTAGGGCTTCTTTATATAAAAAAAATTCATCGCTTTTAACAAAAAATTTTATCGGAAATAAGAGTTTTGTATGGATGAGTCATGAAGATGCAGTTGTCAAACTGCCAAAAAATTTTAAATTGATCGCTTCTACAAGAGAATCAAGATTTACTATTATAGAAGATGCAAAAAATAAAATCTATGGAGTCCAATTTCACCCTGAGGTAACTCATACAGATAGAGGAAAACAACTATTTAAAAACTTTCTATTTTTGATTTGTAAAATTAAAAGAAATTGGAGCGCTACTTCTCAAACAAAAAGATTAATTAAAGAAATAAAAAGTACTGTGAAAAATGATAAAGTAATATGTGCTTTATCTGGTGGAGTGGATAGTAGTGTAGTGGCACTATTAATTAATAAAGCAATAAAAAAAAACCTTATTTGCATCATGGTAGATACTGGTTTAATGAGAAAAAATGAATTTAAGTATACTTATAAAATTTTTAAAAAAAAATATAACCTAAACGTAAAATTAATTGATGCTTCTAGATTATTCCTATCTAAATTAAAAAATATTAGCAATCCAGAAAAAAAAAGAAAAATTATAGGAAATTTATTTATACAAGTTTTCGAAAAAGAGTCAAAAAATTATAAAAACTTAAAATTTTTAGCTCAAGGGACTCTTTATCCTGATATTATTGAAAGCAGATCTTCGACTGGTAGTAAAACGTCAAAAATAAAATCACACCATAATGTAGGAGGATTACCTAAAAGAATGAATTTAAAATTAGTTGAACCTTTAAAAGATTTTTTTAAGGATGAAGTTAGAATTTTAGGTAAGTCATTGGGGTTGATTAAAGGTATTAATCTTAAACATCCATTTCCAGGCCCAGGTTTAGGCATTAGAATTTTAGGAAATATTACGCCTGAGAGGGTAAAAATACTTCAGGAAGCAGATGATATTTATATTAACGAGTTAATTAAAACTAGCCTTTATAGTAAGATATGGCAGGCATATGCCGCGCTCCTTCCGATTAAAACTGTTGGTGTAATGGGTGACACAAGAACATATGAGAATATTTGCTTATTACGTGCAGTTACTTCAGAAGATGGTATGACAGCTGACTATTTTAGCTTACCAAAAAATTTTGTAGATAATATATCTAATAAAATTATAAATAACGTTAGAGGGATTAATAGAGTTGTGTATGATATCACATCCAAACCTCCAAGCACTATTGAATTAGAATAATGAATAAAAAGATAGAAAAAATTTTATTAAAAAAAAATAAATCAAAAATCGTGAGCCTTACCGCTTATTCAAAGAGTATAGCCAAAATTTTAGACAAATACGTGGATATAGTCTTAGTTGGAGACTCTATGGCTAATGTCTTATACGGACATAAAAATACTCACAAAATAAGTTTAGACAATATTATACAACATACATTAAGTGTAAAAATGGGCATTAAAAAATCCTTACTTGTAGTCGACATGCCAAAAGGTACTTATAGCAGCATAAAAAAAGCTTTAAAGAATGCAGAATTATTATTTAAAAAAACTAAATGTGATGCTGTTAAATTAGAAAATGATAAAAAAAACTATCAAATTATAGAGGCGCTTGTAAAAAAAAATATTCCTGTGATGGGACATATTGGTTACACACCTCAGTTTAAAAAAAATTTTAAAATTGAAGGCCGAACAATATCAGAAATAAAAAAACTTTTAAAAGAGGCTAAACTCATAGAAAAAGCAGGTGCTTTTTCAATTATTCTTGAGTGTCTAACACCAAACTCTGCGAAAATAATTACTAATGAATTAAATATACCTACTATTGGTATTGGCTCATCTTATAATTGTGATGGCCAGATATTGGTAACTGACGATATGCTTGGTATTAGTGGCTTTCATCCTAGATTTGTAAAAAAATATGCTAAATTAGACAGAATAATTGAAAAAGCTGTGAAAAAATATACTAGAGAAGTTATAATAAAAAAATTTCCAGCAACAAAAAACAGTTTAAATGGATCAAAGCGTAGAAAATAAAACAGAAATAAAAGGAAGAATAATCAGCTTCTATAACGCTAATAAATTAAAAATATTTATATTCATATCAATTTTAGTCGTAGCTGCGTTATCGTTTGTTTTTTATAAATTTAACAATGAAAAAAAAAATAATTTAGTTGCAGAAAAATATATTGAAGCAGGACTTAATTTAGCAGCTAATAAAAAAGACTTTGCAACATCACTTTATAAAGAAATTATATTGAGTAATAATAAATTTTATTCAATTTTATCGTTAAATACTGTAATAGAAAAAAATCTAATTTCAGATAAAGATAAAATTTTAGAATATTTTGATATTTTAAAAAATTCTATCAAAACAAAAAACCAGCAAGACTTAATCACATTAAAAAAAGCTTTATACTTATTAAAAATATCAGACATTGAAGAAAGCAATCAATTGTTAAATGATTTAATTAACAAAGACTCGATACTTGAGCCGATTGTTGAAGAATTGTTAAAAAAATAAATTAATGAAATTATTTTATTTTATAATAATTTTATTTTTTTTAAACCATTGTTCTTTCGATAATAAATCTGGTATTTGGGAAAATGAAAATGTTTCAAAGTATAATAAAGAAAATATTTTTAAAGAGTTCAAAAAAATTTCAACATCTGAGAACGTATTCTATGAAATAATACCTTTTAAAAATAATTATGTTTTTAATACGACCAAGGGAATAAATAACAAAAAATGGAATGATATTTTTTATAATTCAAATAACAATTTAAAAAATTTTAGTTACAATAATTTAAATCAATTAAATTTTAAAAGTAAAAAACTTACAAAATACAGAACAAACCACTATAAATTGTATGAAAATGGAAATTTAATAATTAACGACATTAATGGAAATATTATAATTTTTTCTATCAGTAAAAAGAAAATCATTTCAAAATTTAATTTTTATAAGAAAAAATATAAAAAGATAAAAAAAAAATTAAATTTAATAGTTGAAAATAAAATAATTTTTACAGCAGATAATTTAGGATTTGTTTATGCTTACAATTATGAAAAAAATAAAATAATTTGGGCAAAAAACTTCAAAATACCATTTAGTTCAAATTTGAAAATAATTAAAAATAAATTAGTAGTTTCTAATCAAGATAATAATTTATATATTTTAAATAAAAAAAATGGTGATTTACTTAAATTAATTCCCACTGAAGAGACTCCCATTAAAAATCAATTTAAAAACAACTTATCAGCTAATAAAGATAAAACATTATATTTTTTAAATTCTTTTGGCTCTCTGTATTCAATTAATATTGAAAGCATAACAATAAATTGGTTTAATAATTTTAATCAATCATTCAACTTGTCTCCAGCAAATTTATTTTTTGGTAATAAAATCGTAAATACAGATAATGAAATTATAGTATCATCGAATATGAAAACTTTTATAATAAATTCAAGTTCAGGCTCAGTTATTAAAAAATTTAATTTTTCGTCAAAAACTAAACCTATAATTATTAACAATATTGTTTTTTTTCTTACAGATAACAATTTATTAATTGCTTTAAATTTAGAAACCAAAAATATTCTTTATTCTTATGATATTAGTAAAAATAAAGAATTTAAAATAAAAAATATAGAAAATATTCCAAAACAAATTATGGTAATGAATAATGAAATTTTTATTTTTCTTAAAAATTCTAAAACTTTGATCTTTGGAATTGATGGTCAATTTAAAAGAATACAAAAATTGAGCTCAAAAATATACTCTTCACCAATATCAATAGATGGTTCTATTTTATACTTAAATAATAATAATAGATTAATGATTTTGAATTAATTATTTGATTTTCCACTAAGCAAAGACAATTGTTTTAATCTAATATTTGCGAAATCATCTTGTGGTTTTACAGGATATTCACCTGTAAAATAGTGGTCACTGAATTGAGGATAATTTGAATTTCTACTTTCTCCTATTAAAGCATTATATAATCCCTTTAAACTTAGAAATTTTAAACTTTTAGCTTGAATATGATTGCACATTTCTTGATTATTTTTTTTGTGTGCTAATAGTTCTTCTTTAGTAGGCATATCTACACCATAAAAATCTGGATACTTTATTTCAGGACAAGCAATTCTTACATGCACCTCCTTAGCTCCGCTCTCATAAAGCATTTTAACGATTTTATTACAAGTTGTCCCTCTTACTAAAGAGTCATCAATTAAAATAATTGATTTGTTTTTTACTATTGATTTTGTTGAGCTTAACTTCAACTTAACTCCTAAACTCCTAATATTTTGAGTTGGCTCTATAAAAGTTCTACCAACATAATGATTTCTTACTAATCCTAATTCAAACTTTTTTTTAGACTCTTCAGCGTATCCTAATGCTGCAGGTACACCCGAGTCAGGAACTGGTACGACAAAATCCGCAGGAATGTCTGTTTCTTTAGCAAGTTGAATACCTAATTTTTTTCTATACTCATATGCGCATCGGCCAGCAATAACACTGTCAGGTCTCGCGAAATAAATAAATTCAAACACACAAGGTCTTGATTTTTGTTTGGGAAAAGGTTTTATTGATTTTAATTCTTGATCTTCAATAATTACAACTTCCCCATTATCTACTTCTCGTACAAAATTCGCGCCTATTATATCTAGCGCACAGGTTTCAGAAGCTAATATATATGATTTTTTTAATTTACCTATAACTAAAGGTCTAATGCCAAAAGGATCTCTGACTCCGACCAATTTTTTATTTGTCATTAAAACTAATGAGTAACCCCCTTGAATTTGAAAAAGTGTATCAATTAATTTATCTACAAATTTTTTTCTACTCGATTTTGCTAAAAGTTGAACAATAGTTTCAGTATCACTTGTAGTTCTAAAAATCGCACCGTCTTTTACAAGTGTATCCCTAAGTAGTATTGCATTAGTTAAATTCCCGTTATGAGCAACACTTAAACCTCCCATATGTAAATCTGCGAAAAAAGGCTGTATATTTCTTAATGATGTTTCACCTGTAGTAGAGTATCTATTATGACCTATAGCAAAATTTCCAGGCAGCTTTTCTAATGTTTTTGGGTCTGTAAAGTGATCTCCAACTAAACCTTGTCTTTTTTCTGAGTGATAGTTTTTTCCATCAAATGAAACTATTCCACAACCCTCTTGACCTCTATGTTGCAAAGCATGTAACCCCAAAGCAACCATGGCAGATGCATCTTCGTGATTTGAAATTCCGAAGATACCACACTCTTCTCTAAGTTTATCTGAATTAAATTTTTTCAATTTTTTCTTTTGTATCAATAAAATCTTCACTAGAGGGAAATTCCTCTATTAAAATTTCACTGCCTTTACTAATTAAATTAAATGAAATTGCATCTTCAGCTGATATACCCCAATTTTGATAGGGATAAAACCAATTAAAAATAGAAAACAAACAAACCGATACGATATATCCTTTAAAAAAACCAAATATTAAGCCAAATCCTTTATCAATTGATCCCACCCCGGTCCATGTTACAGTTCTACTTAAAGTTTTTCCAATAAGAATTATTATAAAAAGAGTAAAAACAAAAATGACAATACCCAATCCAAAATTATTAATGAATTCTGATTGAATATATTCACTTACAATAGGTTGCAATTTTGGAACTAAAATAATCGTGATCACAGTAGACAATACCCACTTCATAAATGATATTAAACTTAAAGTGAAACCTTTAAAAAAACATTGAATTACGCAGTAAATTAAAATTACGAAGAAAAAAATGTCAAATAAATTGATATTTTTTACAAAATCATTAAAAAAATTATCAATCATATTTAATTATTAATTTCTTCCCCAAATGGTTTGAAGGTAAGAATCAGTTTTGGTAGTAATGTTAACACTGAAATCATTGCTAATAACATTGCAATACCCGTGAATATTCCAAAGTAGATAGTAGGAATAAAATTTGATAAGACCAAAATTGAAAATCCAAATACGATAGTTATAGATGTATTTAAAATTGCTACACCAACTGTACTATGACATCTATCAAGCGTTTTATCATAATTGTTAATTTTTTTAAATTCCTCTTTAAATCTATAAATATAATGAATGCTGTTATCAACTGCTATACCTATTGTTATTGCAGCTATAGTTATTGTCATCATATCTAGCGGTATTTCTAGAATACCAATTATACCGAGAATAAAGAAAGCAGCTATAAAATTCGGAACTACACCTATAAGAGAAATTATTAAATTTCTAAATAATATAAAAAACATGAAAAAAATCCCAAGTATTACTATTCCTAATGTAAGTATTTGAGATTTGAATAAACTTTGTAATAAATTATTAAATAGAATTAAAACACCAGCCAATTTATATTCATCTTTTTCAAGACCAATTTTAGAATTTAATTCTAAATTAATCTTATTTATTAAATCATTTCTTCTTAAATTTTCTAATGAGTCTTTTATTCTTACGCTTATTCTAGCTTCATCTTTTTCAACTGAGATGTAAGGTGAGATTATCTCAGCCTTTATAGTCTCAGGAATTTTACTGTATAAAACTGCTATTTCTAAACTTTGCAACTCTTTATTATTTAAATCTTCTGCTACCCTTAAAATAGATCCAAAAGATAAAACTTTCCCAATTTCAGGCAATGAGTCAAGATAATCGTGCACGTCAAGTATCTTGTCCATTTTATCTCTAGTAAACCAATATTTAGATTTATCCTCATTAACCTCACTTTCTTCTTCCCATTCATCTAATTCATCTTCTTCTGAACTAGCTTCTACAATTTTAGCAGGAAATTTTAATATTATACTTAACGGGGTTGTTCCACCTAAATCATCATCAATCTTTTTCATTCCTTTGTAAATTTCAGTTTCTTTGTCAAAATAATTTATAAAGCTATTTTCAACTTCAAGCTTAAGTATACCAATTATGCTAAAAATAATTATTAATAGAGTGGAGGAAAAAATTACAATTTTGTTTTTTTTTGTAAATGATGCTAGTGCTGTTGTAATAAAAGATTTTTCAGTATCTTTTAGATCTATTTCATTGTCAAATGAAAGTAGACTTATTAAAGAAGGCAATAGTAAAAATGTTACAATCAACGAAACTACCAACCCCAGTGTCATCATCCAACCGAAATCGATGATTGGTTTAATACCACTAAATATCAACGATAAAAATGCACATATTGTAGTAAGAACTGTGTAAAGTATTGGCAGCATCATTTTTTTACTTGCTTGAAATACGGCCTCATTCTTTGTCAATTGTGGAAACTCTTTTTTAAATTGTAAATATCTGACAGTTAAATGAATATTCATTGCCATATTTAATATCAGCATTAATGCTATAAAATTTGAGGAAATAACTGTTACTTTCCAACCAATTAAACCTAATAGACCAATCATTATGATTACAGAAGTTGCACAACCCAAAAGTGGCATCGCTACCCATTTTAAATTTCTAAAAATAAACCATAGTGTAACTACAATAAAAATGAATACTCCAATACCGAAAATGATTATATCGTTTTTAACGTAACTCATCATATCGTCAGCAATCATCGGGATACCACCTAAATGAATTTTCGCGTTCTGTCCGTACTTATTAATAACATCTCTTATCTCGGTAATATTTTGATGATTTCTAGTGTTGTATAAATTTTTATAATCTTCGTACTCTTTAATAAATTTTTTATAACTTACTTTCTCTTCTTTAGATAAACCTGTTTCTTTAGATTGAATAAAATATTTATCTTTAACTTTTATGTATTCATCTAGTCTTTCATCTTTTTTTAGATAAACCACAATCCCAGATGTTTTACCGTCCTCACTTATTACGTAATTTTTATAAATCGGGCTATTAATAATTTCATCGAAACCTCTCTTTCTATCGATTTCTGGATAAGCTAAAGTTTTATAATTTTTAAGTCTATCCATTAATCCTTCATCAGTACTTTTCAAGAGAGGAACATCAATTACCGTAATTACACTATCTACCCATGATAACTTCTCGATTTTTGTTTTAAGTAACTGCAGATTAAGTATAGTTTCTTTTTCGGTAAAGCTTGAAACTGGCGTATAAGTTAAAACTAGAAAATCTTTAGAACCATAAGTTTGATTTACTTCTCGTAAATAATTGAGATCAGGATCTCCTTCAAGCAAAAGAGCATCTGAGGACGCATCTAAATTAAAATTTTTTGATTGATAGAGCGAAAAAACTACAGCAATAAATACTAAAAGAATTGAAATTTTTGAAAAGTCCGTAACTACTTTTTTATAAATACTAGCAAACATGAGAACATTTCAGATATATCTTAATTCTGTTATAACTAAAGTCCTAATTACAATTAATTTTTAGTCAAATCTTTGAATTTTGTGTAAATTCCCTCAAACTCTACTTTAACAGTGCCTGTGGGACCATGTCTTTGTTTACCCAAAATTATATCTGCTAAGCCATTAACGTCGTTCATTTTTGATTGCCATTCAGCATGTTCGATAGATCCTAACTTTGGCTGTTTCCTTTCCAAATAATAGGCCTCTCTATATACAAACATAACTACATCAGCGTCTTGCTCTATAGAACCTGACTCCCTTAGATCTGCCAATTGCGGCTGTTTATCATCTCTTTGCTCTACAGCTCTGGATAGTTGGGAAAGTGCTAGCACAGGCACGGAAAGTTCTTTTGCTAATGCTTTTAATCCTTGCGTTATTTCAGAAATTTCTTGTACTCTGCCCTCATTTCTATTGGTGCTTGATCTCATTAACTGTATGTAGTCAACAACAACCAAATTTAAACCAAATAATCTTTTTATTCTTCTGGCCCTATTACTTAATGTAGCTATAGTGATAGCAGGAGTTTCATCAATATATAAAGGTAAATTATATATATTTCTTGAGGTCTCGATATATCTATTTATTTCCTCCTCTGTGACTTTACCACGTCTTATGTCATCTGATTTAATTCTAGCCTGCTCTGAAAGAATTCTAGTTGATAATTGTTCTGATGACATTTCTAAAGAAAAAAAAGCAATAGAGGATTTTTCCTGCCTTTTTAAAATATGTTGAGCAGCATTGTAAGCAATATTAGTAGCTAATGCTGTTTTACCCATTGACGGCCTGCCTGCCAAGATAATTAAATCTGACTTATGCAAACCACCTAATTTTTCATCTAAATCAGCTAAGCCGGTTGGAACACCAACTATACCTTGATCATTTTGCATTGCCAGAGTTGCCATCTCGATCGTTTGATCTAAAGCATGATTGAATTTTAAAAAAGATTGAGAAAAGCTTCCTCTCTCAGCTAAATCAAAAAGAGATTTCTCCGTACTCTCAATAATATTTTCTGCGTTTTGTTCTTCAGCATTAGCATTTAGTGTGTCGGTAGATAATTTATCTGAAATTTGTACTAATTCTCTTCTCAGATACATCTCATGGATAATTTTTGCATAATCTACTGCTTGTTTAGCTGAACCAGAAAATCTAGTTAATTTTACCAAATATTCAGTACCACCAACCTCACTAAGCATATTATCTTTTTCAAAAAAATTCTTAAGTGTGATAGGGTTAGCTATCATACCTTTATTATTTAAACTTTCTATCACATCGTAAATTTTCACATGCCCAGGATCATAAAATATATTTGAACTAATCAAAGTTGACACCTCATCAATAATATCGTTATTTACTAGTATTGACCCTAAAAGAGCTTGTTCTGCCTCTAAATTTGACGGTTGCTTATTTTCAGTTTTATTTTTAATTGATTTAACTTCTTCCACATAATTATAATAGTAATAAATAATTTAATCTTAAAGTTAAAAGTTACACACTGTTTTTTAACGTCTGTGGAAAAGTTATTTAGACTGTATTTTATCTATTTTGATTGTGATATTTGCATTCACCTCAGAGTGAAAATTTATTTCAGCTTTAAAAACACCAACTCTGTTTAACTCATCTTTTAAAATTAATTGGGATGGACTAACTTCTGTTTTAGAGATTTCTTTTATCATATTTGTAATTTCTTTTGGTTTTATTGAGCCATACAAATCACCATTTTCTTTACTTTCTTTATTGAATTTGTAAGTTTTATTATTTATTAATTTTGCTATTTCTTTAAATTTATTCTTAATTTCGGTATTTTTTCTATTCAATTCATTTTTTTTATTATTTACAAAATCTTGATTTTCTTTATTAAATCTTAAAGCCTTACCTTGTTTCAAAAGAAAATTTCTTCCGTAACCATTTTTAACTGTTACTTTGTCACCAATATTCCCTAGCTTTATGATATTTTCTAATAAAATAATATCCATTTAAATTAAACCTAATATTTTAGCTTTTTTTATTTCTCTAGTAAGTTTTTTTTGTTTAGCGAATGACACTGACGTAATTTTTGATGATATAATTTTTCCATTATCAGAAATATATTTTTTTAATAAACCTATATTTTTATAGTCGACGATTGGCCCGTTTTTAATAGATAACGGGCATTTTTTTGAAAATTTTCCGTCATTTTTTTGAAATAAGCTTAACTTATTTAATGAATTAGACCCTTTTTTTTGAAATTTTTTATTTTTTCTTTTCATCACTTGTCTTTTTAAAAAATTCGTTTTTTATATCTAGCTCTTTATATTTTACAGTTAAATGCCTAATAATTGATCCATCAACTTTAATTTTTTTTTCAATTTCATTAAGAGTTTTACTGTTACCCTCAAATTTGTAATGAATATAAAAAGCTTTCTTATAATTCTTAATTTTATTTGCAAGACTCATAAGTCCCCATTCTTCAATTTTAACAACTTTACCAGAGGATTCGTTTATGATTTTGTTATATTTATCTTTTATGATATTTAAATCTTTTTCTGCAAGATCCTGTTTGGCAACAATAGTATTCTCGTAAAAAGCCATAGTATTTTTATTAATTAAGTTTTGTTATTATTTGTAAAAAGTGGTTTATACTATAAAAATTAATTATAGCAACACTAATAATTGTTAAATAAACTGATATAAATGAGCGCTTTATTGTTTCCAGGTCAGGGTTCACAAGTTGTAGGTATGGGTTCAGAATTTTATAAAAATTTTGATCTAGTAAAAAAAATCTTTAAACAAGCTGATGATAAATTAAAATTTTCAATTTCAAAATTAATTCTACAAGGACCAGAAAATGATTTACAATTAACAAAAAATACTCAACCTGCAATTTTGACAATTAGTTATTCAATTTTTAAAGTTCTGAAAAATGAATTTGAGTTTGATTTTAATAAATTTAAATATTTCGCTGGTCATTCATTAGGTGAATATAGCGCTTTAGTTTGTGCTGGTTCACTAGATTTTGAAGACGCTTTATATTTACTTTATCAAAGAGGTAAAGCTATGCAAGATGCTGTTCCCGTAGGTATGGGTAGTATGATAGCAGTTTTAGGATTGAAGACTGATGAAATCATTGATTTATTAAAATCAAGAAAAAATGAGAAGGGAGTTTGTGAAGTTGCTAACGATAATGCTGAAGGACAGGTAATTATTAGTGGAAATAAAGAGAGCATTGAATCTTTTCAAATTTTTTTAAGAGAGAAGAAAATAAAAACGATCCCACTAAAAGTTAGCGCTCCTTTTCATTGTTCATTGATGAAATCTGCGTCTAAAGTGATGGAAGATAAAATTAATAATACCAAATTTGAAGACCCCTCATTTGAAATTGTTAATAATGTTACTGCAACGCCAGAGAAAAATTCTGATAAAATTAAAAAATTGCTAATAAAACAGATTTTTTCTACAGTTAAATGGAGAGAAAGCCTAATTAAAATGCAAGAAAATGGTGTTAAAAATTTTGTAGAAATAGGACCAGGTAAAACATTAACCGGAATGGCAAAAAGAACAGTTAAAAATGTAAATTGCTTTTCAATTAATTCAATTACTGATATTAAAATTTTTATAGATGAATTTAAAAAATAAGAAAATACTTATAACCGGTGCAACTGGAGGAATTGGAAATTCCTTAGTAGAAAAATTTTATAGTTTAGGTTGTTTGATAGTCGCAACAGGAACTAATGAAGAAAAGCTTAATAACATAAAGAAACAATATCCGAACATTATTGTCGAAAAATTTAAGTTAGATGAACACGACAAAATAGAAAATTTTATTGAGACTGTCTATAAAAGTTTAAATGGTCTAGATATTTTAGTTAATAACGCTGGAATAACATTAGACAATTTATCTATAAGATTAACTGAAGAAAATTGGAAGAAAGTATTAGACATAAATCTTACATCCACTTTTTTGATGAGTAAATATGCTATTAAAAAAATGTTAAAAAATAAGTATGGAAAAATAGTAAATATTACATCGATAGTAGGGCATACCGGGAATTTAGGTCAAGCAAACTACGCTGCTTCTAAAGCTGGAATTGTTGCATTTTCAAAATCTTTAGCAATAGAGTATGCAAAAAAAAATATTAATATAAATTGTGTCTCACCAGGTTTTATAAAAACAGAAATGACTAATAAAATAAACGAAGATTTTAAGAAAATTTTACTAAGTAAAATTCCAGCAGGTAATTTAGGAACAGCAGAAGATGTTTCAAATTGTGTAGCATTTCTAACATCTGATATGGCTAATTATATTAACGGTGAGACCGTACATGTTAATGGTGGAATGTATATGGCTTGACAATTATACGCAATAATCTATTAAGAATTAATTAATTATGAAAGGATTTTATGTCAGAAGATATTAAAGGTAAAATAAAAAAAATAGTTGCAGATCATTTAGGTATAGAGGAAGAAAAAGTAACTGAAGAAGCTAGTTTTATTGATGATTTAGGCGCAGATAGTTTGGATACGGTTGAGTTAGTAATGGCTTTTGAAGAAGAATTTGGATCTGAAATATCTGATAGTGAGGCTGAAAAAATTTTAACAGTTGGCGATGCAATTAAATTTATAGAAAGTAAAGCTAGCTAAAATAAAACCTATTTAATAAAATTACACTTATGATTCCTATTCAGGAAAATAAAATGGTGATTTTATCCTCCCCATCAGGTGTTGGAAAAACCACTATAACAAAAAAACTTCATCAAAAATACCCAAACTTAAAAATTTCAGTTTCTCACACAACTAGACCACCAAGATCTAATGAAATAGATGGCTTAGATTATGTTTTTGTTACTAAAAAAAAATTTGAAGATTTAATAAAAAAAGATGAATTTTATGAACACGCTAAAATTTTTGGAAACTACTATGGAACATTAAAAAAAAATGTAGATAACAATATTAAAACTAACGATATTTTATTTGATATTGATTGGCAGGGTACAAAACAATTATCAAATTATAAAAACCTAAATTTAATTAAAATTTTTCTAATTACCGATAGTAAGGATGAATTAAAAAAAAGATTGTTAAAAAGAGATCAAAACACAAAAGAAGAAGTAGAGAAAAGGCTTAAATCATTCGATGAAGATGCAAAGCATTGGAAAGATTATGACTTTATTATTATAAATAAGAATTTGGAAAATTGTTTTAAACAAATTGAACAAATTATACTAACTCACAAAAGTAAAGATTTTAATTTTTCTCATAGAGCTCAGTAATTTTGTAAAATATATTTGGACTTATTCTTTCTGGCCTCAAATTTAAGTTTAATTCGGGAATTTTTTTAATCTTTTCATTATTTAAAATTTTTCGAATTCTTTTATTTATCATTTTCCTTTTATTAGAAAATAGCATATTTGTTATTTTTTCTAAATTAGAAATATTTTTAATATTAAAAAATTTTTTTTTTAAAATTTTAAAATGAATGACTATTGATGTTACTTTTGGTTTAGGAAAAAAACAATTAGAGGATACCAAAAATTTCTCAATAAACTTTAACTTATAATTTGCTATAATGGAAAGTCTACCATAATTTTTTGATGGAAATTTTCCAATAATCTTTTCACCTAATTCTTTTTGAAACATAAAGATTAAGTTAGAAATTTTTTTTTCAATATTATTGTATTTTAAAATTTTAATAAGTATTTGAGAGGAAATATTATATGGTAAGTTACCAATGATTATAAGTTTATCTTCCTTTAAATTATCAAAATCAAATTTAAGTACATCTGCACTTATAATTTTAACCTTATTATTTATAAATTTAGAATTTAAGAACTTTACAAGCTCATAATCCTTTTCAATTAATGTAAAAGATTTTGGTTTTTTTTTTAATATTTCAGTTGTAAGAGCACCTTTTCCGGGACCAATTTCAATAACATTTTTCCCTTTTAGATTTGTTAAGTTTAAAATTTTTTTTACTATATTTTTTTCTATTAAAAAATTTTGTCCAAGTGACTTTTTCGGAAATGTCATCTACCTACTTTGTCAACATGTTGGATGCATTTTAACAAACTCTCTGGATTAGATTTCTTTAGTAAAATTTTATCTACACCTACGCCATGATCTGGAGAGACTCTTATGTACTTTAAACCAAGGGTTAAATTTATAGCATCAAATTTAAATAAAGTTTTAAATGGAGATAAAACTTGATCATGATACATACCAACAATTATGTTATATCTTTTATATTCATCTATGAAAGCTGTGTCAGACACTAATGGCCCATTTATCAAGATTCCATTTTTTTTAAGTTTATCTATCGCTGGAATGATTATTTTTCTTTCTTCGGAGTCTTGTCTTAATTCAGCATTATGAGGATTAAGACCAAGAATCCCAATTTTTGGTTTCCTTTTAAATATTTTTTTATACCAATTATTAATAATTTTTACTTTTTTAATTATAAGTTTTTTGCTAATTTTTTTTGATATATATTTTACATCTAAGTGTGTTGTTAATGGAGATACCATTAATTTTGAATTTTTTATTATCATTACTTCCGAGTCTTTTTTTACTAAACATTTTGATGCTAAAAACTCAGTTACACCAATGTTTTTTTTCTTAAGAAGATTTTTATTTATTGGGCAATTAATTATCCCCGCAACTTTTTTATTTAAACTTAATTTATGGGCTAAATTGAGTGATTTATAAATAAATCTTGATGACTGTTTTTCAGGTACGTTGAAAGAATTCTTATAATTTATTTTTACATCTAATATTTTTAAATTAGTTGAGGCAGGCTCATTAAATATATCTTTTACTAAAGTTAACTTAATTTTATAATTCAATTTACGATACTGATCTTTTAAAAGTTTATAATTAGATATTATAAAAATATTTTTTCTAATTTTTTTTGATAATGTTTTCCAACTTTTATAAATTATTTCGGAATTTATACTATTCGGATCACCACTAACTAGAATAATCTTTTTTTTCATTTATATTGAATTAAATAATTATTTTTAAGCTTTGAAAGATGACTTCTTGAAAATAAATTAAAAAGTTCATTTTGTTTTATTTGTATTAAGTTTTTTTTAAGCTTTTCTTTATTTGGTTGAATATCTTTTAAAACCCTCTTTGAGTTCAATTTCAAAAATAAAATACTATTAGCTTGTATTATAGGTTTACTAACTTGACCAGGATCTAATTCTTTTAAGATATTATTAATTTTTTCTGATAATACATTTAAATTGACCCAACCAATATTTCCTTTATCAGCTGATGAATTAGAAATGCTAAATTTTAGTGCCGTTTTATCAAAACCATTTTTTTCAATTTCTTCATAAATTTTAGCAATTAAATCCCTATCAGAAATATTATTATTTTGTAAAACTTCTATTTCGGATATATTTAGTTCTATATTGTTGTAATTAGACTTTAAAATTTTACTAACTTCTTCATTTATAAAATTTTCGTCAATATTAATTTTCTTAGCGTAATTTTTATAAATAAACGATCGCCATTTTAACTCAGTTTCTATCTCCTTGATCCATAAGTCGAAATCAAGACCATTGTTTTTAAATTCATTCTTTAATGTTTGAATGCTTTTTCCTGAAATACTATTTATGTATTCATCTACTTTTTTTTTGTTTACTTGGTAATTATATTTTTCTAATTCAATTTCCTTTAATTTAAAAAAGATTAAGTTATCCAAAGTCTGCATTTTGAGCTCATCAATATTTTTTTGAGAAATTTCAGTTCCAGAAATAATGAGAGTACTTAATATTTTATTTTTAACCTCAAAGGCTGTAACTATTTTTCTGTCAACTTTAACTATTATCGAATTTTGAATATTTGACTCTAAATTATTCGATAAAGTGAAAAATAATATAAAAGAGTAAATAAAAAAAAATTTTTTTGTCATTTATCAAAAGCTTGGTGTATTTAAGTTTCCAAATGGCACAAGTGTGATTTTAAACATCAATGAGTCTTCAGGTTCTAATTCTGAGTCTCTGTAAAACTCCCTACGGTAGACTAATCCTGCTCTTAAACAATCATTAATATACTCATAGCTGAGATTGTAAAACTCAGAGGAGTTAGTTACTAAATTTCGTTTTGTTTTAAAAGATAAAAGTCCCTTATCTTTATTAGCTATACTAAGTTCTGTTTTAAAATAATTTTGATCCCCAATGTGTTTATCTTCAATTAAATAATCGAAATTTAAATTTAAACCAGCATAATTATATTTTGCGCCAAACTCATTATAATTTAAATCATTATAATTTTGATCAAGTGAAAAATTATAATCTAATTTAAAATTATCAGAAATTTTATAAGTACTCGATCCCACTAAGTCAGATAATTTTTCATTTAAACTACTTTTATCAGACATTTTTTTATTCTCTCTTTCATTAATTATTTGAGCTAATGAAAAATCAAATTGTGTATCATCATTTTTCTTAATCTTATAGTCAACACCTATAGTGCTTGTTGTCCCTGTTTCATAATTGTTTATATTTGAGACTCTGTTCATACTAAAAGCTTTCAAAGGAGTAATCCGTGAACTATTTGTCTCCTGTCTCATACTGCCTGGGGCTAGTCTGAGTAGCATTTTAGGCTTTAAAGTATGTCTATAATTGTTTTTAATTTTTTGGAAATTAATTTCTGATAATAATCCTAATGAACCAAATATTTCATTTGTAAATTCATCTTTATATATATCAACATTTTTACTCTCATAGTTGATGTTTTTAAAGTTTACTAAAATTTTGTTGCTGACTGCATCGTTTAATATTTTATCATTAGACTCAAAATCAAAATCATTTACTAAAAAATTAGTTAGTTTATTTGTATCGTAGTTGTGAATTTTATAATTTGATTGTAATCCTAAATTACCAAAATTTTCATTGGCATATAAACTTTTGTCTAACGTTATTTCTGGAAGAATATACTCATATTTATCTTCATAATCGTCCTTTAAAGATTCGTAAACACTGGCATTAAATCCAAAAAAGATGTCGTCCTTATTCCGCGTAAAATTAATAGAATTATCTAGAGCATCTATATTATAATCTACTAAATTAGATTCAATTTTATACAGTTTTAAATATTTATCATTAGAGATATTTTGTAAATTTATTTCTAAAGTATTGTCATAATTTTTTTCATCTGTAAAATTCTTAGTAAATTTTGCAAATAGATGGGATTTTTCTCCGCTTTTCTTACTCAAACTTGTTTTTTTGTATCCCTCTGTATAACCAAAATCTGTCAGTAAATTTGAGTTTTTAAAAGCTTGATGATATTCGCCTAAGAATAATGGATTTTCCGAAGCATACAATCTATTAGTTAGAGTAAAATTTTTATCAACGCCTAGATCAAAAAAATAAGGAATCGAGACTCCACTCCCTAAATTCTTAGAACTATACAAAGTAGGAACTAAAAAACCAGACCTTCTATTAACACTCGGGTCAGGGTGAGATAGCCTTGGAAAGTAAAATATCGGAAAATCATAAACTTTTACTACTGCATTTTTATAATAAATTGTTTTTTTAAGATTATCGTGTAACATTTTTTTTGATTGAATTGACCATGGAGGACATTTATCGTTTTCTCTATATTGGCACAAAGTAAATACACTTTTTTCAAAATTACTTTTTTCTTTTTTTATATTTACAGTATTTGAGAAAATTCGAGGATTATTTTTAACATTTATTTTAAAAGTACTATCATTTAAATATGTCTTAGAATCAGTTCCTAGAATTTCTTTTTTTTTCTGTATCTATATAAATTTGTGAAAACTCATATATATTATCTTTAACATCTTTAATTTTTACAAAACCAACAGATTTAAATAAACCCTTTTTTAATAAATATTCAAAGTTATCTAAAAAAATTAGATTTCCATCTTGATCCTCTAAAATAGATTTTTTCTCTGACTTAATAGTTTTGTTAATATTGTCAGCTAATAGATCTTCTCCATTTAATGTATATTGTTCAGAGGTTTCAACTCTTGTTTTGCCAAAAGTTTTTAGTATTTCCTCTTTTTCATAATATTCAGCATAATCTGTAAATATCTTATTATTTTTCTCGTCAATAACAGAAATACCGTCTTTTAGAATTAAAAAACCTGTTTCTTTGTTATATTTTGCAAATTCACTTTTTAAAGTTTTACTTTTTGTTTTAACAACAACCTCGTTTTCAAAAATTGATATATTATTTTTTTTGTCTAAAGAAATATTTTTTGCAGTTATAAAAATATTTTCAGCAAAAGCATTATTGAAGAAAAGAATTAATATTATAGTTGCAAGTTTATTTTTCATTAATTTGGATTACACCTATTAGAGTAAAAAAACTTAAAGTAATTACTGGAGTCCATATCGATAATATTAGTGGTATACGGTCTGTCTTACCTAAAGCTAAAGATAAATCTTTTAAATAATATATTACAACACATAAAATTAACCCAATAATGATAAATTTCAAATTTTCGGAATTTTTCATCGTATGCAAAGTTAAGATTGAAGCTAGAGCCGTCATCATGAATAAATAAAATGGAAGCGTCATCATTGTATGTACACTTTGCTTTAAAAAAATTTCATTATAACCTTTATTTATCATACTCTTAAAATTAATTAATATTTCTATAAATGAAAATGTGTCAGAATTATTAAATAAATTAATCAGTTTGTTATAATTGTAAATTGAATTTATTGTGTAATTTTCAAGTTTTTTTTCCACGAAAATTCCGTCATTAAGATTGTAAATAATGACATCTTCTAAAATCCAATCGTTGGAGCGTATATTAGCAGTTTTTGAGTAAATTTTTTTGTTTAAATTAAAATCATCATCTAATTCAAAAATTTCTATATCTGAGATTGTGAAATCTTCTAATTTTGATGCTGTTACAATTCTCTCTCCATTATTAAAGTTTTCTTTAATCCATAATCCATTTTTATTAAAAGAAACAAGATGATCAATATCTCGAGCGTAACTTGATTTTGTTTTTTCATAGTATTTAATTAATGAAGAAGTAACTGGGTTAATTAAAAATAATATTAACCAACCCATAATAAAAGATGTAAAAGCAAGAGTAAAAAAAATTTTTAAATTAGAATAACCATATATTTTTAAAGTAAGTAATTCTTTATTATTTCTTATCTTCACTAAAAACCAAACACTTGAAATAAAAATTATAAAAGGCAAAAGTTTTATTATTAAACTTGGAACAAATATACTAGTTAAAAAAAGTGGAGTAATTATACTAACTTCCGAATATTTAAAAAATTCTACTTCCTCAAATAAATTCAAAATTACACCAAAACAATAGAAACCTATTGTTATTATCAAAAAGCATCTTAGATAGTCTTTTAAAATATAGTTTAAAATTAATTTATTCATTTTTATCTCTTTGAGAATTTATAAAATAAAAAAGGGTAAATAATAATCAATATTATTATAGGGGTAATAATGTAAAAAAATTTCAAAAAATTATTAGTTCCCGTATATTTAAGAACTAATTCTATAAAAATTAATAGAGAAAAACTCAATAAAAAAATTAAAATTTTACTACCATAAAATTTTTCTTTTTTTATTAATAGAAACGAGCATATCAAACAAATAATTGGCATATAAGCAGGTAGTACCATTCTTCTTATTAAAATTGGAATTATTTCTTTTTTAGTTTCACTGTCACAAATCTTTGTATCGTTTACATTGTTTACGAAACAATTAATTAATTTTATGGTAGATGTTTCTTGTAATTTTGGTTTTTTTATAACTGTTGTTTGTAAATCTTGTAAATTAATATTTAGTTGTTCAAAAATAATTATTTCATTCTTTTTTGATTTTTTACTCGAGATAATTTCACCATCAAATAATATTAACTTTTTTGTTTCAACTATTCCCTTTTTAGCAATTATAGTTGTATTAGTAGTATCTAATGAACTTGAGGAAAAATTTTTTAAATTATTCCCGCTATCGTGCAAAAAAATATTTTTTATTTCATTATTTATTTTTTCCTCTACAAAAAAGGTCAAATTTTTAAATGAATCTGAAAATTGTTGAGATCTTATTGTTGGCAAAAAAGAAGTAAACTGACTCTGGCCAAGCATTGTCCTAGATTTATTTAATGCTAAAGGAGTAAGAAATGTTGAAAATATTAAATAAATGATAATTACAATTAAGGAAGAAAAAAGAAGCAAATTAACTATTACAATTTTTTTTACCCCTGTCGTCCACAAGATAACAAACTCACTGTTATTTTGATGTTTAATTATGAAAATAATAATAGATATTGAAAAAGCTATTGGAAAAAACTTAGGAGCTATGCCGAATATATTTAGTATCGAATATTTGAAATAGGTAGATAGAGAGTAACCATTATCAACAATTAGGTCTAAAAAATTGACGGCTCTAACAGTTAAAGCAATTAATGAAAGGCCTAATATTATTGTGAAAAACGTTTTAAATATTTCTAATAAATAATTATAATAAATTTTGTTTTGAAGCATCTGAATAATTCTTATATAAGTAATTCATCAATACACTAAATTCAACTTAAGAGTGAACAAAAATGAATTTACCATTGAAATCTGGTATATTTGAACATATATACCAAACAAACTTACTTAAAAATTTAAATTATGGCTGTAAAAATAAAATATTCTAATAAAAAAGAAAACAAAACCTCATCTAATATAGTTTTATTTGTAAATGATAAATTTAACATTAGTAGTTTAAAAAAGTATATCACTAAAAATGAATTTTCTTACATTCATGACCTTCTTAAAACTAGTGATCTGAAAAAAAATATCTTTGTTTACGAAGTAAATTCAAAAAAAAAAATAATATTAATATCAATAAAAAATAACTTAAAGACTTCGGAGATAGAAACTCTCGGAGCAGAATTTTATGGAAGAATTAATTATGGAAAAAATAGTGAATATTTTATTAATGCAGATACTATATTAAATAAAAATAAGGATTTTTTAAGCCTTTTTCTTCATGGAGTAAAATTGAAATCTTATGAGTTTAGTAAATATAAAACCAAAAAAAGGACGAGAATTATATCTATTAACATTAACGGAAAAAATAATAAGCCGTCAACCCAGACTCAGCTGAAATTCAAAGCTTTAGAGGAAGGCACTTTTTACGCAAGAGATCTGGTATCTGAACCAGGAAATATTTTACATCCAGATGAGTATGCAAAAAGACTTAGCCTACTAAAAAAAGATGGTTTAAAAGTAAAAATTTACGACCAGAAAAAATTAAAAAAACTTGGCATGCATTCTTTGCTTGGGGTAGGGATGGGAAGTGTAAAAGGATCGTATCTAGTGACTATGGAATGGAATGGAGTAAAAAATAATTCTAAACCTTTAGCTTTTGTTGGTAAAGGAGTTACTTTTGATACTGGAGGATACTCATTAAAACCAGCAAAATTTATGGAAGATATGACATATGATATGGCAGGATCTGCAGCAGTAGTTGGCTTAATGAAAAGTTTAGCCTTAAGAAAAGCAAAAATTAATGCTGTAGGAGTTGTTGGCCTAGTAGAAAATATGGTTAGTGGAGTAGCTCAGAGACCTGGTGATATTGTAAAATCTTATAGTGGAAAGACTATTGAGGTACTCAACACAGACGCAGAGGGTAGACTGGTTTTAGCTGATGCATTAACTTATACAGAAAGAAAATTTAAACCAAAATTTATAGTTGATTTAGCAACATTAACTGGAGCAATTATAGTTTCTCTCGGATCGGAGTATGCTGGGCTTTTCTCTAATGACGATAATTTGTCAAATCAAATTTTAAGTGCAGGAGAAAAAGTTGAGGAGAAGCTTTGGAGAATGCCACTACATAAAAACTATGACAAGTTAATAAATTCTAAAAATGCTGATATGCAAAATATAAATTACGTAGGTGGAGCTGGATCGACAACTGCAGCACAATTTTTACAAAGATTTATTTTAAATAAAACACCTTGGGCTCACTTAGATATTGCTGGCATGGCCTTCTCAAAATATGGTGGATCTTTAAATTCAAGTGGAGCAACTGGTTTTGGTGTCAGGTTATTAAATCAACTTATTGAAGAAAATTACGAGTAAAATGGAACAAACGCTCTCAATAATAAAACCTGATGCAGTTGAAAGAAATCTTATTGAAGATATTAAAGCCATTTTTGTTAAAAATAATTTAATAATAAAAGCTTCAAAGAAAATTCACTTGTCTAAGGATGAAGCAGCTGAATTTTATAAGGTTCATCAATCTAAAGCTTTTTATAATGATTTATGCGCATACTTATCATCAGGTCCTATTATTGTTATGATTTTAGAGGGTGAAAACGCTGTTTTAGCAAACCGAAAATTGATGGGAGCAACTAATCCTAAAGAAGCCGAGGAAAACACAATAAGAAAAATGTATGGAATTTCTATTGATAAAAATTCTGTTCACGGCTCAGACTCAATTGACAATGCGAAAAAAGAGATAAATTTTTTTTTTAAAAGTTAGTTATTCCTAAAAATTTTGATTATCGCCTCAGGGTAAGCCTTATATTCGAGCGTTTGAGTTTTTTTCTTTAAAGAAGCTTCATCATCGTTTATATTAATAAAAAAATATTTTTGAATTATTTTATTACCTCCGTCTAATTTTTCATTTACAAAATGAACCGTACACCCTGCTTTTTTTTCTTTATTTTTTAACATTCGAGAGAAAGTATTTAACCCTTTAAACTTTGGCAATAGTGATGGATGAATATTGATAATTTTATTCCTGTAATTTTTTATCATAATGTTTGAAATAACCTTCATATATCCTGCAAGACAAATAAAAGATATTTTATATTTTCTTAAATTAAATAAAATTTTGTTTTCATAATTACTTATTTTTGAATTAATATATACATAAGGTATTTTATGAATTTTAGCATAACTAATACCTTTAGCTTTTTTATTATTACTAATTACTAAACTTATTCTAATTGGAAAATTTTTATCTCTTGAGCTTAAGATTAGATTTCTGAGATTGGTTCCCTGTCCTGATATAAAAACACAGGTTTTTATTTTTACCATTTTATAGATTTTGATAAATTTACTTTATTTTTATCTTTTGAAATATAGCCTATTTCATAAGGCATAAATTTTTTTGGAAATATCTTTTTTATTTTTTTAATATTTTTTTTTGATACAATTAGACAAAAACCAATCCCACAATTAAAGGTTTTAATCATTTCTTCGTTTGAAATATTTTTACTTTTTAGCCATTTAAAAATCTTTTTTACTTTGATTTTTGAAAGATCTATATTTAATGTTAAATTATTTGGAACTGATCGCAGTAAATTCTCAATTAAACCACCACCTGTTATGTGGGCTGCTGAATTAATTAAATTCTTTCTATTCAACTTTAAAACTTCATCGCAGTAAATTTTTGTAGGTTTTAAAATTTCTTTACTTAAATTACTGGGTATTTTATATTTTTTTAATATTGATCTTATAAGAGAATAACCATTAGAATGAATTCCATTTGAAGGAATTGCAAGAACGATGTCATCTTTTTTAACATTATGTTTACTAAGAATTTTTTTTTTTGAAACTATACCCACGCTAAAGCCAGCTAAATCAAATTTATCTTTAGAGTAAACGCCTGGCATTTCAGCTGTTTCTCCACCAATTAATTTACATCCAGCTATTTCACATCCTTTAAAAATACCCTTTAAAACTTTCTTAGTTTTATTTAAATCTAATTTGCCCACAGCGATATAATCCAAAAAAAATAATGGTTTTGCACCCTGCACTATCAAATCATTTACACACATTGCCACTAAATCAATTCCAATCGTATCAAATTTTTTTAATTTATTGGCTAATTCAATTTTAGTACCAACTCCATCAGTACATGAGACTATTACTGGATCCTTGATCTTAATATTGCTAATATCAAACAATGAACCAAATCCACCAATTATATCTTTTTTTGAATAGTCCTTCGTTTTTTTGACACCTTTTCTAGATACATTTGCAATATGTTTAACTAATTTATTAGCTAATGGAATGTTAACACCACTTTTTTTATAACTATTTTCATTTTTTTTCATTTATAAATTGATAATTAAATTTTTATGAAATTGTACAAACAAATTTTAATTATTTTAGTGGTTTTTTTTAAAACTGAAACTCTTTTTTCACAAAACAACTTGTTTAATGTTAATAATATTAAGTTAGAAAAAAAAGATAATACTACTAATAAGGCGCTTGCAGATAAGGCTATCAAAAAGGGATTTGATAAGCTAACTACTCGAATTTTATTGAAAGAAGACAGCAAGAAACTCCTAGATTTAAAATTTTCTTCGATTAAACAATTAGTAACTTATTATCAAGTAACCAATATTTCAAAAGGGAAAGAAGATAAAGAATTAGTCAATTTTAGTGTTACTTTTGACAAAGATAAGATACATGATTTGTTTTACAAAAAAGGTATATCTTATTCTGAAATTTTGAATAAAGAACTGTATATTTTACCTGTCTTAATTAAAAACAATGAAATTTTTATTTTTAATAATAATTTTTTTTATAAAAATTGGAATGAAGTTTATAAAAATGGTTTAATTGAATTCATTCTTCCACTAGAAAATATTGAAATTATTCAAAATGTTAACGATTTTAAAAAAAACTTAATAAATTTAGATATTACGAAATTATTTAAAGAATATACAAATACAAATTTAGCTTTAATACTAATTGAAAACAATAAAAATAATGATAAGAAAATTTACATTAAATCGATAATACAGGGAAAAAATATTTTAAAAAATTTATATTTAAAAAAACAAAATTTATCACCCAGGGATTTTGATGAAAAAGTTATTATTGAAATAAAAAAAGAATTAACAAATTTGATAAAATCAAAAAATTTGATAGATATTAGGACACCTTTTTTTTTAAATGCGAAATTAGATTTAAATAAAAGAAGTAACTTAGTTGAATTAAATTCAAGAATAAAAAAAATCGACTCCATAGAAAACATCTTTGTTCAAGAATTTAATAAAGATTACATGAATCTAAGAATTAAATATTTAGGTAAATTAGAGAAAATAATTAATCAACTTAAAAAAGAAAATATAGAATTGCAATTAATTAATGATCAATGGATTATTAAAACTTTATAAAAATGAGTCAACTTATATTCAAATTTCCCTTTTCAAAAAAATATTATGAACAAGATTTTTTTGTTTCAACCAATAATTTTTCTGCTTATAAATTAATAGAAAGTTGGCCAACTTGGCCAGGCAAATGGTTAAATATTTTTGGATCCTCTGGATCAGGTAAAACCCATTTAGCTAAAATATTAGAAAAAAAAATTGATAAAATAAGATTAATACAAGCAAAACATATAAATGATCAAATAATACAAGATCTAAATAACCTTGATTGTTTAATTATTGATAATTTTAAGAATAATATTGATGAAAAATTACTTTACTCAATATTGAATCAATCTAAGCAATTAGATAATTATATTTTAATAAACTCTCACTATTCTGTTAATAACTGTAATTTTAAATTAGATGACCTTAAGTCAAGAGTTAATAGTTTCTTATATATCGGTATTCAATTACCTACAGATGATTTACTAAAAGTGATTATTTCAAAAACTTTATCGGATAAACAAATTAGTATAAATCCCAAAATATCAGATTTTATTATAAATAATGTAGAAAGATCTTATGAAAAAATGTTTAAATTTCTTAAAGATGTAGATGACTTGTCTTTATCTACTGGAAAATCTATCAATATTAATCTAATAAAAAAAGTATTAGACCAATGAATAAATACAGAACGCACAATTGCTCAGAATTGAGTGAAAAAGAAATAAACAAAAATGTCTTTCTTTCTGGTTGGCTTCACAGAAAAAGAGACCATGGAAATTTATTATTTATAGATTTAAGAGATCATTATGGAATGACCCAATGTGTAATTGAAAATAATAATAATTTTTTTCCTGTTTTAGAAAAATCAAAGCCCGAGACTGTTCTTAAAATAAGTGGAAAGGTAGTTAAGCGAACCAGTGGAACTGAAAATTTAGATTTAAAAACTGGTAAAATTGAAATTTCTATTGAGTCCGTTGAAGTTTTATCTAATGCAAAAGAATTACCCATGCCAGTTTTTGGAGAACAAGATTATCCTGAAGACATAAGACTAAAGTATAGATTCTTAGATTTAAGAAGAGAGGAAATGCATCAAAATATAATTTTAAGATCAAAAGTAATTTCATTCATAAGGTCTGAAATGTTAAAATTAGGTTTTTTAGAGTATCAAACGCCAATTTTAACTTCTTCTAGCCCAGAGGGAGCAAGAGATTTTTTAGTTCCAAGCCGTTTAAATCCTGGAAAATTTTACGCTTTACCACAAGCACCTCAACAATTTAAACAATTAATCATGGTATCTGGTTTTGATAAATATTTTCAGATTGCTCCGTGTTTTAGAGATGAAGACGCTAGAGCAGATAGAAGTCCAGGAGAATTTTATCAATTAGATTTAGAAATGTCTTTTGTTGAGCAAGAGGATGTTTTTAATGTAGTAGAAAAGCTAATGATTAATTTATTTAAAAAGTTTTCAACAAAAAATATTGCAAAAGATAAGTTCCCAAAAATATCTTTTAGAGAGGCCATGAAAAAATTTGGTACTGATAAACCGGACTTAAGAAATCCATTAATCATTCAGGAAATTACAGATTTAATTGAAAGGGAAGACGTAAAATTTGATTTATTTAAAAGATTAGTACAAAAGGGATCGATTGTTAGAGCTATTATTACTAAAAATACTAAAGATAAACCAAGAAGTTTTTTTGACAATATTGATAAATGGGCAAAAGAGCAGGGCGCTTCAGGCTTAGCTTATTTTACACTTGAGAAAGACAAAGAAATAAAAGCTAAAGGACCAGTTGGAAAATTTTTTAGCGAAGACTCTTTAAAACAATTAATGAAAAACTGTGATGCTAAAGTAGGAGATAGCATTTTTCTTGCTTGTGGAAATGAAAAAGAAATAGAAAGAATTCTTTCTATTGCTAGAGATAAGATTGCTAAAGATTTGAATCTTATAAATGATAATGAATTTGCATTTTGTTGGATAGTTGATTATCCAATGTACGAGTTTGATGATAAGTCTAAAAAAATTGTATTTAGCCATAATCCTTTTTCAATGCCGCAAGGTAAAATTGAAGAATTAAATTTTGAGAAACCTTTAGATATTAAAGCTTATCAATATGATATTGTTTGTAACGGTATTGAATTATCATCAGGAGCAATCAGAAATCATATTCCAGAATTAATGTATAAATTATTTTCTGTAGCGGGATATTCCGAAAAAGAAGTAAATGAAAAATTTAATGGTATGATAAATGCATTTTCTTATGGAGCACCTCCACATGGAGGTATTGCCCCTGGAATTGATAGGATTGTGATGCTGTTGGCAGGTAAAGAAAATATTAGAGAAGTTACTTTATTTCCAATGAACCAAAATGCCCAAGATTTAATGATGCAGGCTCCTTCGGAAGTAGATGACAGTCAGTTAAAAGAGTTAAGTATAAAAAAGGATATAAAAAAAATTAGTTCTTAGTTTTAAGATTAATTCTAACGTCTGAAAGGTCTACTAGTTTTTCCTCATAATTACTTCTTACAAACCCCTTTGAAGTTATATTTTTAACTATCTTAAGAAACTTGTCATCTTCATTTGCTGTTTCTAAACTTTTAGTACTTGCGATAGTAGGTGTATGGGCTAAATCTTCCTTACCTAAATAAGAAATTGCAAGTTCTCTAAAAACATAATCAAGAATAGATGAAGCACTTAATATTCTATCGTTACCTATTACATTACCTGATGGTTCAAATTTAGTATCGATAAATGCATCGACATACTCATCAAGCGGAACTCCGTATTGCAACCCTAA
>MDTB01016365.1_pt1 | contig 29163 bp, 35 predicted proteins | sample 811161 | NCBI WGS metagenome assembly MDTB01 (sample SAMN05326650, study PRJNA326480) | marine metagenome | isolation source: seawater | place: Mediterranean Sea | collected 2009
ATAGACACTCAAAATGAAGTGGAATACTACAAAAATGGCGGCATACTTCAGTACGTTCTTAGAAATATGTTAAATTAATGAGAAATATTACAGTCAAAGTTCACCCATCAAAATCAAATTTAAAAAAGAAAGATCAGTTAGCCTGGAAAATTGCAGAGATAGCCTCTGATAAAGCAAAAGTTAATAAAGATGCAGTTGAAATGGTTATTAATAGAATTATTGATAACGCTTCTGTAGCTATTGCATCTTTTAATAGAAGGCCTGTTATTTCAGCAAGAGAAATGGCATTGGCTCATCCTAAAAAAAATGGATCAAGTATTTTCGGATTAAATTCAAAAATTAAAGTTGATTGTGAATGGGCAGCGTGGGCAAATGGTACTGCAGTTAGAGAATTAGATTATCACGATACTTTCTTAGCAGCTGATTACAGTCATCCAGGAGATAATATTCCACCTATCTTAGCTGTAGCTCAACAAGCAAAATTAAATGGAAAGGATTTAATTAGAGGAATTTTAACAGGTTACGAAGTTCAAGTAAATCTTGTGAAAGGTATCTGTTTACACGAACATAAAATAGATCACATAGCACATCTCGGCCCTAGCGTAGCTGCTGGATTGGGAAGTTTATTAAGATTAAAAACAGATATAGTTTATCAATCAGTCCAACAAGCTTTACACACAACTGTATCAACTAGACAGTCAAGAAAAGGTGAAATTTCAAGTTGGAAAGCTTTTGCACCAGCTCATGCCGGAAAACTTGCTATAGAGTCAGTAGATCGTTGCATGAGAGGTGAGGGCGCCCCAAGTCCTATCTACGAGGGCGAAGATAGTGTTATTGCATATGTTTTATCTGGGCCTAAAAAAAAATATATTGTCCCTCTTCCAAAAATTAATGAACCAAAAAAAGCAATTTTAGAGACATATACAAAAGAGCATTCTGCAGAATATCAATCACAAGCTTTAATAGACCTTGCTAGAAGCTTGAATAAAAAAATAAACAATCTATCTAATATTTCAAAAATTATTATAGAAACAAGTCACCATACTCACTATGTTATTGGAACTGGAGCTAACGATCCTCAAAAAATGGATCCATATGCTAGTAGAGAAACATTGGATCATTCAATTATGTATATTTTTGCTGTAGCTCTAGAGGATGGTAAATGGCATCATATTAAATCTTACACTCCAGAAAGAGCTAAAAGAAAAAGTACAGTAGACCTTTGGAAAAAAATTAAAACAGTTGAAAAAAAAGAATGGACCAGAAAATATCATGACCCAAATCCTGCAAATAAGAGTTTTGGAGGAAAGGTTATAATTTATATGAAAGATGGCTCTAAGATAGTTGAGGAAAAAAGAGTAGCAGACGCACATCCAAGTGGCCATAGGCCTTTTAGAAGATCTAATTATATTGAAAAATTTAAAATGCTTACTGACGATTTAATATCTAAAAATGAGTCAAAAAGGTTTTTAGATTTAGTTCAAAATCTAAAGAGCTTAAGACCTAAAGAAGTTAATCAAATAAATGTAGAGGTAATATCTCAAAAGATAAAAAAAAGTAGATCTAATAAGAAAAAATCTATTTTCTAAGACATCAATTAAAGATTTAAAGTCTGAATTTTCCTGGTAAAAACCTCTCAAAAAGAGTAATTTTTTTACGGAATGTTGCAAATATACAACAAAAAAACCCTGATTTTATTGACTTTTTTGAAATAAACTCTTCTTTTTCAAAGACGAATTTAAGGGACTCTTTTTTTAGAATCCTGTAAAAAACATCTAATAATTAATTGCAATTAATAATTAACAATAAGGAAAATATGAAAAATAAATTAACAGCAATTATAGCAGCCTTAGGGATGCTTACATTTGCTACTACATCATATGCTTCTTCTGGCTTCACTGTCGGTGTAAGTGGAATGATGGGGTTTATTGAAACAAGCGGTTCAGAACACGAAAATTCTGGCGGTACGGTTGTTACAACAAGCGAAATCACTAAGAAAGATATCACTGAAGGTTTCTTCGGTGGATCTATTTTTGCTGAATACGAAACTGATGGCGGATGGGCTTTAGGAATAGATTATGTTCCAGTAGATGCCGATCTAGGAGAAGGTAAAAGAACAGATGCTAGTGGATCAGCTTCACCCGGAGCTGAAGATACTGGTGACAGATCTGCAAGCGCAGAGATGAATGACTTATTCACTTATTACGTAACTAAAACTTTAGGTGGTAGTGGATATTATATTCTTTTAGGTTACCACGATGCAGAAATCACAACTACTGAAACTTTACCTGCTTCAAAATACGGTGATGTTGACCTTAACGGTTATCAATACGGTATAGGATTTAAAACTCCGGTTGGCGCAGATGGAGCAATCAGATATGAATTCAGTTTCTCTGATTTTGATGACATCGCAATAACAGATTCAACTAACAGTAAAAATAAGGTAACTGCAGATGCAGATGCCTATATGATAAAAGTTGGTTATAACTTTTAGTACTAAATTAGTTTAAAAAAATTAAACCCGCTTTAGAAATAAAGCGGGTTTTTTTTTACTTTAAGCAAGAAGAAAAATTTTATATAAAAGATTACAGAAAAAATGTTAGAACAAGTAATAATTTCCATTCAAATTATTGTAATCGATATAGTTATGGCTGCAGATAATGCCATAATTATTGGTATGGTGGCCTCGAGTTTTGCAAAAGAGAACAGAAAAAAAATTATTGCCTGGGGTGTTGCGGGAGCATTTCTTTTTAGAATTCCCTTCGCATACTTTGCCACATATCTCTTAGAATTTGCAATTCTTAAAATAATAGGAGGTGTTTTATTATTATGGATTGTCAACAACCTTCGTCAAGATTTTTTTCAGCCTAAAAAAATCAGAACACCTGCGTTAAAATCTCAAGAAAATCTTTCCTTCTCAACCGGAGTTACAAGAGTTCTAATTGCTGATATGATTTTGAGCTTAGATAATGTACTCGGAGTAGTGGGAGCAGCTAAAGGTCACTATACTTTAATGATAATAGGATTATTATTATCTGTTTTACTTATAGTAACATTGGCATCTTACTTTGCAAATTATATAAAAGATCACGCATGGCTTGGATATGTAGGTTTGTTTGTAATAATGATTGTCGCAATACAATTAATAATTGGTGGTTTGGCTAATCTTGATGTAATGACCATTAATGAAAAGTTTAAATTTTTATTTACTATATAAAATATTTGCATCGTTTGATTTCTATAAAAGGAAAAATTAAATAGAAAGTTTTTATCAAAATATGATAAACACCAAACATCCATCAATAATTTCAAAAAGTTATTTATTAAAACTTTCTATTCCAATTTTTTTTTCTAATTTGGTCATTCCATTAGTTGGCTTTGTTGATACAGTATTAATGGGACATGAAGAAAGCACTAAATTTTTAGCAGCAACCAGTATAGCTACTTCAGTAATAACCATGATTTTTTGGAGCTTTGGTTTTTTACGAATGAGCACCGTTGGTCTTGTCTCACAATCAATGGGTAAGGGTGACTACAGAGAAATATCTTTAATAACAATTAGAGGAATTAGTTTAGCTATAATAATTGGGTTTATAATTATTTTTCTAAAAAATCCTATTATACTTTTAATCAAATCATACTTTGAAATTTCTATTGAAACCTACAAATTAATAGAAAAATATATATCTATTAGAATTCTTTCTGCACCAGCTGAACTTGTTATTTATGTATTAGTTGGACTTTTTCTAGGATTACAGAAAACTAAAATATCAAGTCTTATAGTAATTTTTTTTTCTATTCTTAATATATTTTTAAGTATTTATTTTGTTAATGAACTTAAATTAAATATTTATGGAGTTGCAATGGGTACTCTTATTTCAGCATATTTTAGCAGTTTTATATTTCTCATTTTTACATATTATTTTATTAAAAAAGAATTTAGCGTTATTCCGAGGTTTAAAAAAATCTTTTTAAAAAAGAAAATTTTTAATTTATTCAAAATAAACTTTAATATATTTATAAGAACTATTTTACTTACCTTTGCATTTCTTTGGTTCACTTATCAAAGCTCACTAATCAGTGAGGATATTTTAGCGGCGAATACTGTACTTATACAATTTATTCTTTTAGCATCTTTTTTTTTAGATGCATATGCTTTTTCTACTGAAGGAGTTATTGGATTTTCCTTAGGAAGAAAAGTCAAAAAATCTTTTTTATTAGCAGTAAAAAACTCAATTGAATTAAGTTTTTTTACAGGTTTATTAATTTCCTTAATTTTTTTAATATTCTTTAAACCAATTGTAAACTTAATAACTGACTTAGATTATTTAAGATTTCTTACCTACGGATTTGTTATTTGGGTAATAATAATCCCTCCAGTAGCTTCATTCTGCTATCAATATGACGGCATTTACATTGGGGCATCACAAACAACCGAAATGAGAAATAGCATGATAATATCAGTTATAATTTATATACTAATAACTATGATATTAGTTAAAGAATTTGGTAACAATGGTTTATGGGCATCTTTAACGATATTTATGATACTAAGATATTTAACTTTAAAAATATTTTTTCCCAATATTTTAAAAAAATTTTAAATGCTATTTATTTATAAAATACCTGGTTATATACTATTATTATTTGGTGGCTTTTGTCTAAGCTGGGGAGGATTGATAGTAAGATCTTTTAATGAGGCTAGTGTCTGGCAAATTTTATTACTAAGATCATTTTTTTTTGTTATAGCTTTACTAATTTTTTTGATTTTAACTTACAAAAAAAATGCTTTTAAAATTATTAAGAATGCAGGACTCCCAGCAGTAGCAGGAGGTTTCTTTCTATCCTTAAGTTTTGTGGCATTTGTAATAGCAATGACTAATACTACAGTAGCAAATGTAGTTTTTATAATTAGTACTCAAACTATCTTTTTAGCAATAGCTGGTTATTTTGTTTTAAAAGAGAAGGTTTCTCTTATTGCTTTTACTTCAATAATTTTAGCGATGACCGGTATTGGTTTTATGTTTGGTGGTTCATTATCTGATGATTCTTTTTTTGGAAGCATAGTAGCTTTAGCCATTCCTATAAATTTCTCGATATTAGTAATGATAATTAGAAAACATCCAAATCTAGATATGGTTCCAGCAATTTTCTTCTCCGGTATTTTTAGCTGTATTTATGGCCTGATATTTTCAGAGTCATTTGATATTTCAAATCACGATATACTTATGGGTTTTATATTGGGAGTTCCACAATTAGCCTTCGGTTTTATATGCATAACTATAGGTTCAAAAACAACTCGAGCTACAACAATAGGGTTGTTAATGTTAACGGAAACAATTTTCGCTCCTATATGGGTATGGATATTTTTAAATGAAATTCCACCTTCAAGTGTATTAATTGGAGGTTTTATTATTGTAACGGCAATAATTATTAAGAGCTTTGATAAAAATAAGCCAGTAAATACTTAATTATTATATTTGACATTTTATTTTATATAGAGGAGACTCTATTTATAACGGGAGAGACCATTAATTGGCGCCGAAGGAGCAACCACCCCGGAAACTCTCAGGCAAAAGGACCGTTATCGTAATAACTCTGGAAAGCAGGCTTAGCCTCACCGAAGGAGCAAATCTCTCAGGTATATAGACAGATGGGGAGCAAAAATGAGTTATTATGAATGTGCAAAAAACAGCTTTATATAATTTACATAAAAATTTAGGTGCAAAATTTGTACCATTTGCTGGTTATGAGATGCCAATTCAATATAAAGAAGGAATTATAAAAGAGCATATCTCTACGAGAAAATACGCAGGTTTTTTTGATGTTTCTCACATGGGCCAATTTTTTATTAAAGGAGATCAATCGCTATCAACAGTTTTAGAAAAAATAATACCTGCCGACTTAAATAATCTGAAATTAAATCAGTCTAAGTATTCTTTTTTATTAAATGATAATGGAGGAGTTATTGATGACTTAATTATCACTAGAAAGAAAGATGGTTTTAATATTGTTTTAAATGCAGCATGCAAAGATAAAGATATTGGACAGATTTCAAAATATTTAAACTCTAACCATAAGGCAAATTTAGATAAAAATTCCTCTTTAATTGCTCTTCAAGGACCTAAATCAGTAGAAATTTTAGAAAAAATAATACCGGGAGTTTTTAATTTAAAATTTATGAACGGTAACGATTTTATATTTAATGGTTCAAAATTATATGTTACCAGGTCAGGCTATACTGGAGAAGATGGATTTGAAATTTCCATATTAAACGACAAAGTTGAAAGCTTAATAAAACTTCTTATTCTAAATAAAGTACAGCCAGTAGGATTGGGAGCAAGAGATACTTTACGATTAGAAGCAGGTTTATGTTTGTATGGACACGACTTGAACGAAGAAATAAATCCTATCGAAGCCAATCTGAAGTGGGCCATAGCAAAAAAGAGAAGAGAAGAAGGAGGCTTCAATGGATGGGAAAAAATTAAAAATTACTTAGACAAAGGAAGTTCTAGAATAAGAATAGGAATTTTGCCTGAGGGAGGAATTATAGCTAGAGAGGGTACTAAAATATTTTCAGTAAAAGATAATGAAATAGGAAAAATAACAAGCGGGACTTTTGGACCAAGCGTTAATGCTCCAGTGGCTATGGGATATGTTAATTCAGAATTCTCAAATATAGGAACAAAGATTAAACTTGAAGTTAGAGGAAAAAAATATGATGCAAAAGTTTCCCAACTTCCTTTTTATAAAAAAAGTTATGTCAAATAAGAAAGAAAGGAATAAATGAGTGAAAAAAAATTTTCTAAAAATCATGAGTGGATAATTTTAAATGATGATATTGGAGTTGTTGGTATAACAAAACATGCAACCGACATGCTCGGAGATATTGTGTTTGTTGAAGTCCCAGATAAAGGAAAAAAAGTTGAAGCAAATGGTCAAGCTGCTGTTGTAGAGTCTACTAAGGCTGCTAGTGATATTTACTCACCTGTTTCAGGTGAAGTCATTGAGAGCAACAAAGAAATAGTTGAAAATCCTTCTAATGTTAACTCTGATCCAGAAGGCAAGAGTTGGTTTTTTAAAATCAAGATAAATAATAAAAAAGATTTAGAAAAACTAATGTCAAAAGATGATTATGAAAAATTTAAATTGGAGAACCCTAATTAAATGATAGACGATAATTCAAAAGAATTTATTTATAGACACATTGGCCCTTCAAAAAAAGATGAAGAAAAAATGTTGGATTATATTAAAAAAAAATCTTTAGAGGATTTAATTGAGGCTACAGTTCCTGAAAAAATTTTGTTAAAATCAAAACTCAATATTGATGATCCTACTTCAGAAAATGATACATTAAGGAAATTAAAGGAAATTTCTAAAAAAAATAAAATTTTTAGAAATTTTATAGGAATGGGTTATTACAATTCTTTTACCCCAAATGTAATTCTAAGAAATATTTTAGAAAACCCAGGATGGTATACTTCTTACACTCCTTACCAGGCTGAGGTTGCACAAGGAAGACTAGAAATGTTATTAAATTTTCAACAATTAGTAATGGATTTAACGGGCATGGATATAGCAAACGCCTCTCTTTTAGACGAGTCCACAGCTGCAGCTGAGGCTGTTGGTCTTAGCCAAAGATTAGATAAAAATAATTCAAATAAAATATTTGTTTCAAACAGATGTAATCCACAAACTATAGATCTAATAAAAACTCGGGCAGAACCATTTGGGATAGAATTACTTATAGGTGATCAAAATGAATATTTAAAAAACATAGATCATAAGTTAATTTGTGGAATAATATCTTATCCTGATACTCTAGGAGAAATTTTAGATCCAAGTGAAGCAATAAGCCAAATACACAAAAAATCTGGAAAAGCAATAATGATATGTGATCTATTAGCTTTAACTAAAATAAAAACACCTGCAGAACTTGGCGCGGATATTGCTATTGGAAGTGCGCAAAGGTTTGGAGTACCTATGGGTTACGGAGGTCCTCACGCCGCCTTCTTTGCTACTAAAGAAGAATTTAAAAGATCAATGCCAGGAAGAATCATTGGGGTTTCGGTGGATCGGGAGGGTAAAAAAGCTTACAGACTTTCTCTTCAAACAAGAGAACAGCATATTAGAAGAGATAAGGCAACGAGTAATATTTGTACATCGCAAGCATTACTTGCGATATTATCTGCAGCTTTTGCTATATACCATGGACCAAATGGAATTTCTAAAATAGCAAACAGAACCTCTAAACTTGCAAAATTATTTGCAGATGGAATAAAAGAAGGGGGTTTTAATATATTGTCAGATAATTTTTTTGATACCGTTACAATATATACAAATGGAAAAACAACTGAAATATTTGAGAGAGCTTTATCGGAAAAAATAAATTTAAGAAAGTTTGATGACAAAACTCTATCCGTTGCTTTTGATGAGGCTAAAAAGTTAAGTGATGTAAATAAATTACTAGATATTTTTGGAGTAAAAAAAAATTATACTCAAAAAGAGAAAATTATACTAAGCAATCTCCCAAAAAATTTAATTAGAGTTTCAAAATTTTTAACCCATCCTGTTTTTAACAAATATCATTCTGAAACAGAAATGCTTAGATATATAAAAAGATTAGAGGATCGGGATATTGCTTTAAATAGATCTATGACTGCATTAGGCTCGTGTACCATGAAACTAAATGCTACAGCAGAACTATTGCCGATTACATGGAAAGAATTTTCTCTTCCTCATCCATTTGTTCCTGTTAATCAAATGGAGGGTTATAAAATTTTATTTAATGATTTAATAAATGATTTAAAAGAAATAACAGGCTTTGATGCTGTATCTCTCCAACCTAACTCTGGAGCCCAAGGAGAGTATGCTGGTTTGATGACTATAAGAAAATTTCACAAAAGTAATAATCAGGACAATAGAAATGTATGTTTAATTCCCAATTCAGCTCATGGCACTAATCCTGCTAGCGCACAAATGTCTGGGATGAAAGTCGTTGTTGTTAACTGTGATGAAGATGGAAATGTTGATATAGAAGATTTAAAAATTAAGTCAAAAAAATACTCAAAGGATCTTGCAGCACTTATGGTCACTTATCCCTCTACACATGGAGTCTTTGAAGAAAAAATAATTGAGATATGTGAAATAGTTCATAAGGAAGGAGGCCAAGTTTATATGGATGGAGCTAATTTAAATGCTTTAGTTGGCATTGCCAAACCAGGACAATTTGGCCCAGACGTTTGTCATATAAATTTACATAAAACTTTTTGTATTCCGCACGGTGGTGGAGGTCCAGGTATGGGACCAATAGCATGCGCGAAACATCTAGCCCACTTTTTGCCTTCACACAAAGTAATCAAAACCTCAGGCCCGCTTAAAGGGATGGGTCCGGTATCAGCTGCTCCTTGGGGCAGTTCGAGTATTTTAACTATATCGTGGATGTATATTAAAATGATGGGTTCAGAGGGTTTAAGAAAAGCTTCACAAATTGCAATATTAAATGCAAACTATATTTCTAATAAATTATCAAAACACTATAAGGTTTTGTATACAGGAAAAAATGGCAATGTTGCTCATGAGTGTATTATTGATATTAGGCCGATTAAATCTAAAACAGGCATAACAGAGGAAGATATTGCAAAAAGATTAATAGATTTTGGCTATCATGCCCCAACCATGTCTTGGCCAGTACAAGGCACAATAATGATTGAACCTACCGAAAGTGAAAACCTTGAAGAGATAGATCGTTTTTGTAATGCTTTTATAAAAATAAAGGAAGAGATCGATAAAGTAGATACTGGGAGTTTTGATAAAAATGACAATCCACTTAAGAATGCACCTCACACTTACCTCGAGTTAAGCTCAAATGACTGGAAACATTTGTATAGCAGAGAAGAAGCTGCATTTCCAATTGGATATTTAAAAGATAATAAGTATTGGCCTCCGATAGCAAGAGTAGACAATGTTTACGGAGATAGGAATCTCGTATGCTCATGTCCATCAATTGATGAATATAAAGATGAAGCTGCGTAATAGATGAAAATTGCAGTTATTGGTTCAGGAATCTCAGGTTTATCCTCCGCATATTATCTTTCTAAAAAATACAAAGTAGATCTTTTTGAACAGGATGACCATTTCGGTGGACACTCCTACACATACGATATCAAAAACCAAAACAAAATTATACCTGTAGATTTAGGCTTTATTGTTTTCAATGAATCAACATATCCTAATTTGATTAATTTTTTTAAAGAGTTGAATGTTCCCTATGAAAAAAGTGATATGTCTTTTTCTGTTTCAATACAAGAAAGCAATGTTGAATATGGCGGAAGAGGATTTAACGCCATTTTTGCAAATAAATTAAACTTATTCAATTTTAATTTTTTAAAAATGATAAAAGAAATTATTGTATTTTATAAATCCGCACCCTCTTTACTTAAGGACAACTTAGATAGAATTACACTAGGAAGTTACTTAGATAAATCAAAATTATCTAAATATTTTATTGAATACCATATCATTCCTATGGTTGCTGCAATTTGGTCAATGCCGTTTTCAAAAGCTAAGGATATGCCTTTAGAACTTTTTTTAAAATTTTTTATAAATCATGGTTTATTTAAGCTTAAAAACAGACCTCAATGGTACACCGTTGCTAATCGAAGTAGAACTTATGTAAAGAAAATATTATCAAGCGTAAGTGGAGAAGTTTTTAAAAATTACAAAGTTAGTAAAATTAATCGTTCTGAGGATAACGTAAGAATAAAGATTGGAAATGAATATCTAGATTATGATCAAGTTATTTTAGCATCACATGCTGATCAAAGTTTGAAATTACTGGATGAACCAACGGAATATGAAAAAAGAATTTTAAGTAAGTTTAAATATATCCCAAATTCGGCTGTTTTACATACCGATGAAAGCCTTATGCCTAAAAAAAAAATAGCTTGGTCTAGTTGGAATTCTATAACTTTAGGCAGCCAAACTTGCGTAACATACTGGTTAAATAACTTACAAAATTTAAAATTTGATACAAATTATTTTTTGACACTAAATCCAATTTATCAACCAAGAAATTCTAAGATAATTAAAAAAGTAAATTTTTCTCATCCTTATTTTAACCTAGAAACTCTTAAACATCAAAAAGAACTTAGCTCTCTTCAGGGAAAGAAAAGAACTTGGTATTGTGGAGCTTATTTTGGTTATGGATTTCACGAAGATGGATTAAACTCTGGTATTAATTTAATAAAGAATTTTAAGATATAATGAACTCTTGTATTTATAATGGCATAGTTTACCACACAAGATTTAAGCCAGTAAAGCACCACTTGAAATATAAAACTTTCTCTCTCTTGCTAGATTTAGATGAGGTAGAAATATTAGACAAAAAAAATCTCATTTTTTCTTTAAACAAGTTTAACATTTTTAGTTTTTACAACAAAGATCATGGTGAAAGAGATGGTAAATCTTTAAAAATTTGGGTTTTAGAAAATTTAAAAAAATTTAACTTAGATAAAAATGTCAATAAAATTAAACTTCTTTGTTATCCAAGAATTTTTGGTTATGTATTTAATCCTTTAAGTATTTTTTATTGTTATGAAAACAATCTATTAAAAGCAATTTTCTATGAAGTTAAAAACACTTTTAATGAGCAGCATACATACATATTCAAAACTAATAGTAATGAAAAAATAGAACAAAAATGCAAAAAAAAATTTTATGTGTCCCCATTTATGGACATGGATACATACTATGATTTTAAATTACTGTATCCAGATGAAAAATTATTTGTTTCTATCAAACAATTTGATGAAGAAGGAGATATATTAACGGCTGTTCAAACCGGGGAAAGAAAAGAATTCAATTTTAAACAATTTGTAATTAATTTTTTTAAATATCCCCTTATGACCGTAAAAATCATTAGCGCGATACATTTTGAAGCATTACTATTGTGGAAAAAAGGAGCAATATACAGATCAAGAGATAAAAAAATTAAAAATAATTTAAGTTTTGAGGAATAAGTATGAGTTTAGCTAAAATTGCAGAAAAATTTGTTATGAACAAATTGAAATCTATTCGAAAAGGTAATCTTAAATTAATTAATTATGATGGTAAAGTTTATCATTTTGGAGAATTAGAAAGCACTCTTAATGCAGACATAAAAATCAATAATCATAAGTTTTATTTAAACATTATTTTAGGAGGAAGTTCTGCAATGGGAGAGTCTCATATTAACAAAGATTTTCATTCTACAAATTTAACAGACTTAATCGAGCTTACTGCAAAAAATATAAATCTCATATATTCTTTCTCTGGAAGTTTAAAGTTGCAAACATTTAAAAATATCTTAAAGAGAATTTTTGCATCTAACACTAAATCAAAAAGCTTAAGACATATTTCAAAACATTATGATCTTGGAAATGAGTTTTTTTCAAATTGGTTAGATAAAACTTTAACTTACTCTAGTGCGATATATGAAAACGAAAATGATACTCTAGAGGAAGCTCAAAAAAATAAATATAAAAAATTAATTAATTTATTAAACGTTAAGAGCGGTGATAAAGTTTTAGAAATTGGTTGTGGGTGGGGCGGATTTTCAGAATTCTTAGCCAAAAAACATGATGTATTAATAGATTGCATCACAATATCAAAAAAACAATATGATTACACCAAAAAAAGGATATTTGTGAATGGTTTAAACAATAAAGTTAATGTTATGTTTTTGGATTACAGAGATTTAAAAGATAAATATGACAAAATTGCTTCAATTGAAATGATCGAAGCAGTTGGTGATAAATATTTAGATCAATATTTCAAAACAATTAAGAATTCTCTTAATGAAGATGGCATTGCTGCAATACAAGGTATTACTATTAAAAATGAGTTATTTGACAGGTATAGAACTAATGAAGATTTTATACAAAAATATATTTTTCCCGGAGGTTTTTTACCATCACTAGACCAAATTAAGAAATTAACAAAAAAAAATCAATTAAATTTAGAACAAGTAAATTCATATTCCAAAGACTATGCAAAGACTATCTTTACATGGAAAAAAAATTTTTTTAGTTCCTGGGACAATATTTTACACCTAGGTTTTGATGACTATTTTAAGAGAATGTGGGAATTTTACTTATCTTATTGTGAAGCTGGTTTTAAAGCTAAAAATATAGACTTGATTCAATTTTCGATGTCTAATAGATAATCGTCATGAAAAAAGTATTTAGTTTAATTATTATAGTTTTTTTGACAGGATGCACTACTAACAGTATGAAACCAACTGATTTTAAAGATCAAAAACCAAGACTAATTATAGAAGATTATTTATCTGGTAACGTTAAAGCTTGGGGCATTCTTCAAAATCGCTCAGGTAAAGTTACTAGACAATTTTCAGCAGACTTAAATGGCAAGTGGGATGGAAAACAACTAATTCTTGATGAAAAATTTAATTGGTCAGATGGCGAAATTCAAACTAGACGATGGAAGATTAGTAAAATAAATGATCATAATTATGAGGGAACTGCAGAAGATGTTGTTGGAACAGCGAGAGGATTTTCTTACGGACCGGCATTCAAGTTTGAATACGTTTTATTGGTTCCTGTAAAAGGTAAAGAAATTAAAATTACTTTTGATGATTGGATTTTTAAACAAGATGATAGAGTTGCGATTAATAGAGCTGTAATGACAAAGTTTGGAGTTAAAGTTGCGGAACTTACTGTAATGTTTGTTAAAGATTAACGTTTATATAATTTATATATTAAAAATAAATAAATTTTATAAGGTAATATTCTTAAAAATTTTAAAATTAGTGTTAGTTGTTTGGGAAAATGAATTTCAAAAGAATTTGATTTTGTAACTCCAGAATATATTTTTTCAGCTGCAAATTCAACAGTTCTTAAAAATGGCATGGAGAAATCGTTTTTATCTGTCAAAGGAGTTTTTATAAACCCTGGAGATATTACTGAAACTCTAACATTGTGTTTTTTAAAATCAAAATAAATACTCTCAGCAAAATTATTTAAAGCTGCTTTAGAAGGACCGTAGCCACTTGAATTAGGTAACCCTCTATAACCTGCTATTGATGAAACGATTGAAATGTGTCCATTTTTTTTATCTTTAAAATATTTTTCAACTGCTTTAACACAATTTAAAACACCAAAATAATTTACGTCCATAACAAATTTACTTTGTTCGACATTAATCTCTTTTTCTTTTTTTGGATCATAGGTGCCACTACAAAAAATACAAAGATGGATCTCGCCAAATTCTGAGATAATCTCTTGAAATATATTTTTACAGTTCTCTTTATTTACAACATCTAATGGGTAAGAAGAAATATTATAATTTTTTGCCATATCATCTAGAATTTCTTTTCTTCTAGCAGATACAGCAACTTGCCAACCCTCTTTAGCAAACTTTTCAGCTACTGCTTTGCCTATTCCACTGCTAGCTCCAGTTATCCAAAGTTTTTTCTGATTTTTTGACATAAATTAGTTATATCTTAAGTAATGACGAAAAATAAATACTTATCTTTATTTTTAATACTTATCATAACTTTTACTGCCTCAGCAATTGGAGGATTTATCACAGCTTCCTTCAAAGAGCCATGGTACTCAGAAATTATACTCCCAGATTTTAATCCTCCTAGCTGGATTTTTGGTCCAGTGTGGACAATACTTTATATATTCATGGCAATCGCTATTTGGAGAATTTGGGTAAAATTCTTAAATATAAACATTTTGAAGATTTACTTTACACATTTATTTTTCAATGGAATATGGAGCATTATTTTTTTTGGATTTCATAAACCGATTTTTGCTTTAATAGATTTATTAGTTATTGTCGGTTTTGTTATTTACTTAACATTGAAATATATAAAGTTAGACAAAATAAGTTTTTATCTTATGATCCCTTATTTGTTGTGGGTGATATATGCTTTTATTTTAAATTTCAGTATAGTTATACTAAACAACTAAATGTCTATTAGAAGAACAAATAAATTAAATCAAAAAAAATGGCTAAAAAAAAATAGTCATCTAAAAATTTTGGATTTAGGCTGCTCACTTACAAACTACTGGCCTGAAGCTAATCATTTTGCAGATATTAATGATTTTGAAGAAGGTTTTAAAAAAATTAATCTAAAATATACTAAAATTACACCTAATCAGAAGCTTCCTTTTAAAGATAAAGAATTTGACTTTGTAATTTTAAGTCACGTAATGGAACACGTGGCTAATCTTATTGAATTCAAAAATGAAATAGAGAGAATTGGTAAGGAAGGATATATCGAATTACCCTCAAAACTTAATGACAATATTGTTTTTGGATGCGATGAAGAGATTCTTGGTCACAAATGGTGGTTTGAGTTTGATGACGACAAACAAGAACTGCTGTATACACCAAAGGTAGATGCTATAGAAAAATTTTTATCAGTTGCTCAAGTTTGGAAATTTCAAAAATTTTATGAAGATAGTTTTGTGCTTCAGTTTCATTGGAAAGATAAGATAAACATAAAAGAAAGAGAACCGTTTATAGTAGAAAAAAAAATAACTTTTTTACAATTGATAAAAAAATATTACAGTAAAAAAATCAGAGTTTTTATATCAAGATTGAAGAATATTTTTAATTGAATATACAAATTAGTTTAAAACCACTTTTTTGGAAAATTTCTTTTCAGGATTATTTTATTAACAATGTAAGAAAGGATAATTATTACTATTGTACCCGTTATCACTGGAGAGATTATATATTCGAAGGACACATCTGAAAATAATGCAATCAAAGGATTAGCCGCTGCAGGTGGATGAATTACTTTAAAATAAATCATTAAAGTTATTGTTAAACCTACTGCTAAACCCAAAGTAATAAATGACATTCCAAAATATATATTAAAAATGACACCAATAAATATTCCCAACAAGTGTCCAAAAAAAATATTTCTTGGTTGCGAAAATTCACTTTCATAAAATATAAGAACTATTAAAGTCGTAGAACCAAAAGAAAACATAAGCCAAAAACCTGTAGATGTTTCGAAGCTTAGAAAGGCTAAAAATCCTATGATTAATGAAGCAAATATTCCAATTAAAATTGGTTCAAAATTTTTAGATTTTTTCATATATTTTTTTTCTAATTAAGTTATATACAATTATGGAACATAAAAAACCATACCAGCTTCTAACAAGTTTTCCTTTAAAACTTAATAATTTTTATAAAAAAAAATTACATTCTAAAATAAAGGTAAGAAATAAGTCCAAAATAGCTAAAAATTTCGACCCAGTAACAAACTACGATAAAAATTTTGAGATTTTTATTAGATCCGCTATTGCAAAAAAATTTCCAAAACACTCAATTGTAGGTGAGGAGTTTAAAGCAAAAAAAACTTTTAATGATTACGAATGGGCGATAGATCCAATCGATGGAACTAGGGCTTTCTATTTTGGTATACCTACTTGGTCAAATTTAATTGGTCTCTCATATAAAAATAAACCCATATTTGGATTAGCTAATTTTCCCGAACTAAAAAAATATTATGTTAATGATAAAAAAAAATCTTATGTTTTTAGCGGTTCAAAAAAAATAATCTTGAAATCCACAAGAAACAAAGACCTTAAAAAAATTAAGGTTATTAGCAGGTTTAATCAAAAATTTTCTCCCAAAAAACAAGATAAATTTTTAAAAAAGATAAATATTTCAAACAATAGTTTTGTTGGGTTTGATGCTTTAAATTATTGTTTATTGGCTGAAGGCATGCTAGATGTGGTAATTGAAGTTGGTTTAAAACCCTTTGATATTTTGCCTTTAATTCCTATAATAAATAATGCTGGGGCTATAGTTACTAATTGGAAAAATGGTTCAGCAAAATATGGAGGAAATATTTTAGCAACTTCTAATAAAGAGCTTCATAGTAAAATGTTAAAAATATTAAATAAATTTTAAAATAGAATGATGAATATATTTATTAATAGAATATTTAGAGCAATTAAAATCGATATTGATTTGTATGAAGAAGTAGAAAAAGATAAAAGAGCAACAATTCAAGCTGCAATGGTTGTAGTTTTATCAAGTTTAGCTGCAGGAATAGGTGCTCTTCAACTCGGTGTCTCAAATTTTTTGTTGGCCCCCTTAATGTCCTTGCTTAGCTGGTATGTTTGGGCATATGTAATTTATTTTGTTGGAGTAAAACTTTTTCCAGAATCTAACACTAAAAGCAACCATGGTGAACTTCTTAGAACTATTGGGTTTTCAAGTGCTCCAGGTATGATTCGTGTTTTTGGAGTTACTCCTGATCTTATGACCGTTACTTTTATAGGATCTGCTTTTTGGATGTTAGCATGTATGGTCGTTGCGGTGAAATCTGCTTTGGATTACAATTCTATGTGGAGAGCCTTGGGAGTAGTAATAGTAGCTTGGTTGTTTCAAGCATTTGTATTATTTATAGTTTTAGTATTGTTTAAAAATTTTTAGATTGGAAAAATAGTTTTAGAAATATTGCAACTGTTACAGATTTTATACCCATGAATAATTAGATTTGTTTTTACAGACTCATCTTCTTTGTGACATTCTTCACAAATTATATCTTTAATTTCTTCTTTCATTTTATAGCTTTGTAGGATTCGATTGTCCTTTATAAACTTCTTCTGGGTCGAATTTTTTTTCCTTTTCTTTAAAAGTCATTTCAACTTTTTCAGAATTTTCTATTTTACCCAATGGAACAGATCTATAAAAACAAGATTTATATCCCACATGGCAACTTGCTCCATCGCCTATATCAACCGTGATCCAAATAGAGTCTTGATCATCATCAATTCTTATTTCAAGAACTTTTTGTATAAAGCCACTAGATTTTCCTTTATGCCATAAAGTTTTTCTTGATCTACTCCAATAGTGAGCCTCTTTAGTTTCAATTGTTTTTTTTAAAGCTTCATTATTCATGTATCCATGCATAAGCACATTACCTGATTTAAAGTCTGTTGTGACCACAGGTATTAATCCGTTGTTGTCAAATTTTGGAGATAGAAACTTTCCTTCTTCAACTTCAAATATATTTTCTCTTTTTTTAAACATGCCGTAAAATAATGAAAAATGGACAAAATAGCAATTTGCATTAACCTTATATGTCCTATAATAATGACCAGATTTATGAAATTAGTAAAAGATATAGACAAAAATTCTCTAAAAAAACAGGTAACAGACAAACAAGCGGAGGATGCTTTTAAAACTATTTTATCCTGGATAGGGGAAGACCCAAGCAGAGAGGGTCTAATTGAAACCCCAAAAAGAGTCGTAAAAGCTTTCAAAGAATATTTTAAAGGCTACTCATTAGATGCTTCTCAAGAACTAAAAAAAACTTTCGGAGAAGTAGAAGGATATGACGACATGGTAGTTGAAAAAAATATTTCCTTTGAAAGTCATTGTGAACACCACATTGCTCCTATTATAGGTGTTGTACACATAGCTTATTTGCCAAAAGAAAAAGTTGTAGGCTTAAGTAAATTAGCAAGAACAGTCGAAGTTTTTTCCAAACGATTACAAACTCAAGAAAGATTAACAACGCAAATTGCTAATACTTTAATGAACGCTTTAGATGCCAGAGGTGTTGCGGTAACAATAGATGCTGCCCATCAATGCATGACGATGAGAGGTGTTAAAAAAGAAAAAACAACAACTATAACAAACTATTTTTTGGGTACATTTAAAGACGACCTAAGTTATCAAAATAGATATTTAAGATATATTACTAAATAAAAACAAACTTAATGCCAAACAAATTTAAAGCCATAGTAATAGATAATCAAAATGAAAAATTCTCCAGAGAAATTAAGGAACTTGAAATAAGCTCACTTAAAGACGGCAACGTTTTAGTTAAAGTAGATTATTCAAGTTTAAATTTTAAAGATGCATTAATTCTTAAAGATGGGGGAAAAATTGTTAGAAAATTTCCTTTTGTACCAGGAATAGACTTTTCAGGTACAGTAATAGAAAGTGAAGATGAAAAATTCAAAAAGGATGACAAGGTTATATTAACAGGTTTTAGAGTAGGAGAGGCTTATTTCGGTGGTTTTTCACAATATGCAAAAGTAGATTCTAATTTTTTAATCAAAATTCCAAATGAATTAGACGCACACAAATCTATGATGTTAGGAACTGCAGGGTTTACTGCTTTGCTTTGTGCTTTTGCTGTTAAAGCAAAAGAAGAATTATTATTAGGGGAAAAAATTAAAGATGTTCTAGTCACAGGTTCGACAGGTGGAGTTGGAAGTATAGCAGTTATGATATTATCTAAAATGGGCTATGATGTTCACGCAGTAACTGGAAAAAAAGATAAAAATGATTATTTAAAGAACTTAGGAGCAAAGAACATTATTGACAGAAAAGATTTTGAAGGTGAAAGCAAATTACTAGAAAAAGGTATTTGGGACGGAGTCGTTGATACAGTAGGAGGATCAGCATTAACAAAAATATTTGCACAAACTAAACCAGGTGGTATCGTAGCAGCTTGTGGTAATGCTGGAGGAATAAAAATTAATACATCAGTAATGCCATTTATTATTAGAGGAGTAAAATTATGGGGCATAGACTCATCAGGATCTTCCATAAAAAGAAGAGAATTTATTTGGAATGAGGCTGCCAAATTAATTGATTTTGCAAAAGTAAAGTCTTTTACAAAAGAATTGTCTTTTACTGAACTTCTAGAAACTTATCCAAAATTATTAAAAGGAGAGTTTTTTGGAAGGGCAATAGTAAATCCTAATAAATAAGCTATAATTAAATTTATGGATTGGGATAAATTAAAAATCTTTCATACTGTAGCCGAGGCTAGCAGTTTCACAAAAGCATCGGATATTTTAAATTTAAGCCAATCTGCTATAAGTAGACAAATTCAATCACTCGAAAATGAATTAAAAATAAAGCTTTTTGAGCGTCATGCGAGAGGTTTAATTTTAACAAGTAATGGAGAATATTTATTTAAAACAGCGCATGAGGTGATTTTAAAGCTAAAAGATGTCGAGTCCGCTTTAAGTGCTGAAAAAGACAAACTCTCTGGAAAGTTAACTGTTACTACCGTAGTCAGTTTTGGCACAACTTGGCTAACACCACGCATTAAAGAATTTATGAGTTTAAATCCTGGTATCGAAGTAGAGTTAATTTTTGATGATAAAGAATTAGACCTGAGCACTAGACAAGCTGATATTGGTATTTGGATGAGAAGACCGAAACAACTTAACTATGTACAAAAAAAATTTGTTAATTTTAATTACCACATATATGGATCAAATGAATATTTATCAAAAAATGGCTATCCTAGAAATATAAGAGATTTAAATAAACATAGTTTTATTACATATGGAAGAGGGGCCCCTTCTCCAGTTTTTAACCCAGATTGGGTGCTAAAGCTAGGAACGCAAGATGGAAAAAAAAGAAAACCAATAATGAAAGTAAATAGTGTTTATGGTCTTTTACTTGCGGTTCAAAGTGGAGTAGGTCTTGCAGCTTTACCAGACTATATTACTTTTAACGTTCCAAATTTAACTAAAGTATTACCAAATGAGTCAGGAACTCCGACCGAAACACATTTTGTCTACCCTGAATCATTAAAAAATGTAGCAAAAGTAAAGGCATTTAGAAACTTTATTTTTAGCAAGGTAGGTGAATGGAAATTTTAACTTTTATTGTTCCTTTTTTAATTTTAATTACATTAGTTGTATTTGTTCATGAGTATGGACATTATTACTTTGCAAGACGTTATGGAGTTGGAGTAACAGACTTTTCGATAGGTTTTGGTAAAGAAATTTTTGGTTTTAAGGATAAATCAGGAACTAAGTGGAAATTTTGTGCAATCCCCTTAGGTGGATATGTAAAGTTTTTTGGAGACAGGAATGTCTTTAGTCAATCAGAACAAGCTAAACTTCTTAAAAAATACAATACTTCTGATCAAAAAAAACTTTTTGTTACAAAACCTTTATATCAAAGATCATTGATAGTAGCTGCCGGACCAATTGCTAATTTTATATTTGCTATATTAATTTTTGCATTTATTTATATGTTTATTGGTAAAGATTTTACTCCTGCTCAAATCAAAGAAGTTCAATTAGACAGTCCTGCTTATACATCTGGACTAAAAGAAAATGACACAATATTAACTATAAATAACAATAAGATTCACAGTATTTTGGATGTATCAAAATTTATTAATACTTCCTCAAAAGATATAATTGAATTATCTATTTTAAGAAATAACAAAGAAGTTTTAATATCAGTAAAACCAGAAACTATTAAAAGCGAAGATTCTCTAGGAAATAAAATAAATAAAAAGGTTATTGGGATTAAGATATCACCCCCCAACAATAAGATTAACAATGAGAGACTTGGTCCCTCAAAAGCTGTGTTTTATGCAGTAAAAGAGACTTGGTTTGTAACAAAAACCTCTTTAGAATTTATGTTTTCTATGTTTAAAGGAAAGGCTGATACCTCCCAATTAGGAGGGCCTATTAAAATTGCTAAAATTTCAGGTCAAGTAGCTAAACTTGGATTTATAGCTTTCTTAACTATTACTGCCTACATTTCTATTAGTTTGGGACTTGTAAATCTGTTTCCTATTCCCTTATTGGATGGAGGCCACCTGATGTTTTATGCATTTGAAAAAGTTTTAGGGCGTCCTTTGAAACAAAAAACTCAGGAGTTTTTTTTTCGAATCGGTCTTTTTTTCCTTTTTTCATTAATGTTTTTCACAACATTTAACGATATTAAAGATTTAGGTATATTTTAAGCCAATTTTTACCCTCAAAAAAGTCAATAAAATAGCCATTTATTTATTCACTAGATATAGTGTTAATATTTAATTAAAGCACTAATAAAAATGTTGATTTTCCTTACTAATTGTACAAATTAAAAATTATAGAAAAGGGGCATAAATGAACAAAAAACAACTAGTAGCAAAAATATCGTCTACATTGGGCCAAAGTAAAGCAGATGCTGAAAGAACTTTTGACTCAATAACTACAATCATTCTAGATGAATTGAAGAATGATGAGACAGTGAAAATAGCTGGTTTTGGTACTTATAAAGTAGCAAAAAGAAAGGCTAGAGTTGGTAGAAATCCAAGAACTGGGGAATCAATACAAATAGCCGCTTCACAAAAGGTTAAGTTTTTACCTGCTAAAAGCTTAAAAGAAATGTTTAACAAATAGACATTAATTTAACAGCTCTTATTCTTTAATAAATAAGAGCTGTTAAAAAGTACTTGCAAAATCTGCATAACTAAATTTCACACATAGCAATTCTTAAAACAAGAGAATCTTTATAAAGCTTTGAATGAAAGGAGTTTTATGAAAAATATTTTAAAGAAAGTATTAATTGGAATTACTGCATTCTTCACTTTAACTAGCTTATGTTTTGCTGAAACGACAATGTCTGCAGAAGGTCAGTACATTTTCAATTCATTAGCTTTTTATATAGGTGGAGTTCTTGTAGCTTTTATGGCTGCAGGATTTTGCATGTTAGAAAGTGGTTTAGTTACAACAAAAAGTGTATCGACAATTGCTGCAAAAAATGTCGGTAAATTTGCAATAGCATCAATAATTTTCTTCTTATTCGGCTATAATTTGGCTTACGGTATTTCTGAAGGAGGTTATATAGGATCATTCTCAATGTGGAGCGAAGGTTCAGAAATTGGGACAGGATATTCAGATAGCTCAGATTGGTTTTTTCAAACAATGTTTGCTTGTGCAACTGTTTCAATCGTATCTGGAGCGGTAGCTGAAAGAATAAAAATTTGGCCCTTTTTTGCTTTTGCAGTAATAATGTCAGGATTTATTTATCCAATATCAATGGGTTGGCAATGGGGAGGCGGTTGGTTAAGTGCAGCTGGTTTTTCTGATTTTGCTGGGTCAACTTTAGTTCATGCTTGCGGCGGTGCCGCTGCATTAGCAGGAGTGATAGTACTAGGTGCTAGAAGTGGAAGATTTACTTCTCAAGGCGGAAAAACAATTATGGTTCCATTTGCAGCATCAAGTATTCCACTAACTACCCTCGGGACATTTTTACTATGGTTTGGCTGGTTTGGTTTTAATGGTTTTAGTCAACTTGCAATGGGAACGTTTGATGATGTAAATGCTATAAGTAAAATTGCAGTGAATACCCATCTCGCAGGTGCCGCTGGAACTGTTACAGGTGCAATTGTAAGTCGTCTAGTCGGTGGAAAAACTGATGTAATCATGATGTTAAATGGAGCATTAGCAGGACTAGTAGCTATTACAGCAGAACCACTTACACCAAGTCCGATGACAGCAATATTTATCGGAACAATTGGTTCAGTAATAATGTACTTCGGAACAAAAATGCTTGAAAATTTTGGTCTGGATGATGTTGTTGGAGCAATACCTGTTCACATGTTTGCTGGAATTTTTGGAACTTTAGTTGTTCCTTTAACAAACGGAGACACATCTTTCGGTACTCAGTTAGTTGGAACTATTTCAGTAGTAGCATTCAGTTTCGTACTTTCTTACTTAGTGTTCGTAGCATTAAAAGCTACAATTGGACTAAGAATAAGTAAAGCAGCTGAAAAGCTTGGTACAGATAAAGCAGAAATTGGAGTAGTAGCATATTCAATTCGAGATTAACAATCTCCCTCTATGTTGTTGTAAACTGAAGAGGTTGTTAGAAAAAGGCCCAAGAAATTGGGCCTTTTTTATTTTAAATTTTTATCTTAATTTTTATTCTCATCCCAAAGTTTCTGCCAATCAATATTCGGAGAAAGCCCAAATATTGAATTTATATTTGTAAAATGAACAGCTAACGATGGAACAGGTGAAATACATAACTCTTCTTTGTAAATTTCATGTAATGGTGACTCAAATGGATAGTGTTCAATTTCACACATATTAATTAATTTTTTCCAATGTTTTTCGATAGTTTTTTTGCTCATTAGAAAAGTACACAATGTTTCATCAACCTTTCGCCAATGATAATTTTCCCCTAAAAAAATCTTCGTATTAGAGGCTTTAGCATACAAATAAGGATAGTCAGATGGACACAATATCAACTCATTACTTGTCAAAGACGCAATACGTTCATAAGTAAAAATCATTTCAGAAATACTCTCAATTTTATGAATGTAGTCATCTTCAACAAAATAAATTAAATCATTAGATGCTTTAGATAATTCTAATGATTTATAAATATTACACATATTTGATAATTGTTTTGAAGTACTTCTCTCATTTTTTTGATTAATTTTTTTAATTCTATTTTCAAATTCTAAAATATCTAAATTAAATATTTTAAAAATCTTTCCAGAATTTTCTAATAAAGATTTGATCTTGTGCAAATTTTCTTTACTACTGTTGTAATCTACAATAAGTATATTAAAACTAATATTGGAGTGATTTTGCATAGCATAATCAATACTTCTTAAAATAGAATTAATTGATCTTAGTATATAATCTATTTTATCTTTTTGAAAAATACGATCTTTGTTTTGTGTAAGCATATTCACGCTAGCACAAGTTCTTATAATTATATCTAAAGATTTTACTTTTCGAGTGATTTTAACCTCTCCAAGGGGCAAGTTTATTGATCTCTGACCTTGAATACTTATAGTATCATTTATTGATTTTTCTGATGTTGGTATATAAAACTTATTTTGATCAATAATTTCATAACCTAATATTCTACATAATTTTATAAATAATTTTTTAATAAAATTAGTCTTTGTTTTATTTTGAATTTCTTTCATAATGCTTTATAAGTAATAACATGAATATAAAATCATCCAAAGAACTTGTTGATGAGGCAAACAAAGTTATAAAGATAATGAAACCAGAAGAAATCAAGCAGGCCTTAAAAAAAAACGATATAACTCTTATCGACATCAGAGATATTCGTGAGCTATGGAAGGATGGAACAATTAAAGATTCAATTCATATTCCTCGAGGAATGTTAGAATTTTGGCTTGATCCAGAAAGCTCTTATTATCAGGAAAAAAAAATAGGAGAAATAAAAAATATGGTTCTTTTTTGTGCTTTAGGTTTTAGATCTGCTCTTGCTACAAAAGCATTAACCGAAATGGGATTTAAAAATATTGCAAACGCAGAAGGTGGTTTTGATGCGTTAAAAAATGCAGGTGTAGAGATTGTAGTCAAAGATAAAAAATAAATTATTTTGAAGCTTCCTCAACAGCAAAACTAAGTCTATCCTGTCCCCAAAAAATTTTTTTATTTATATAAAAAGTTGGTGCACCAAAAATTCCAATTTCAAACGCTTCATTTGTTTCCTTTTTCAAAAGATTTTTTATGCTCTGACTTGTAGATCTTAAAAAAAAAGTTTTAGGATTAATATTCATATTTTTTATAATTTTATCTATTATATTTTGATCATTTAAATTAAGACCGTCTTTCCAAATAGCCTTGAAAACTCCATCAATATAGTAACTTTTTATATCATCTTCCTCAGCAACAAAAACTCCTCTCATCAAATTTAATGTTTTGATTGGAAAATAAGAATTAAATTTAAAATCAACCTTTTTCTTTTCAGACAATAATTTACAGTCCCTTATCATATGCTTTGCTTTAGAGGGTATGAAAGCTGGAGCTTTTATTCCATGGAGATTATGCAAACCCCCTAATAGGATTGGCTTGTATTTAATTTTTATTGATTCTTTTTTTTCAATTTTTTTTATTTCATTATGAGCTAGAAAAGAATAGGGACTAATAAAATCAAAATAAAATTCAAAAGATTTAATCATTAAAACTAATTTTTTTTGAAAAAAATATCCTTATGAACCAGTAGATGACTATACCAACAGGACCTGAAAAATAGGTTATTATAAGTGGTATAGCTACAAATGTCCTAGGAATCATATATTTTATGGAATCTCTTGTTATCCACGATCCAATAAATAGACTTATAGATAAAAAATGAAACCAAAAGATCAATAGAAAACTTTCGTTAGAAAACAAAGCATAAAGGTCTTCTATTCCCAAATACAAACTAAAACCTTCTAGAAAATTTCCCTCTAAATAAATTTTATAAGAAATAAATATATAAGCAATTGCCAACAATAATGGGGATATTACAGAATGTACAAGAACCCTAGTCAAAGAATGATTTGGCCCTACAATCATCAAAAGCCAAAAAGGGATTACCCCCCAATTTACTATAAGGTAAATATTTTCATAAGTGAGGTAAGGTTCAATGTTATTTATCATAAAAAATAATATAGTATATTAGTTAAATGAATCCCATACTAAATAAAAAAGATTTTGATGAGTTAACTACAAATTTAAAGGATCTAGCCTACAGTTACTTAGAGAAATATACTCCTTCTAAACAACAGCTTAAAATTTATTTATTAAAAAAATATTTATATAAAATAAAAGGAACAAAAACAAAAAAAGAAGTTTCTAGTTTGATTGATGAAATTGTTTTAAATTTAGAAAAAAATAAATATTTAAATGATGAACTTTATTCTGATTCTAAAGCTAGAATGTTTTTGAGAAGAGGCTATTCTTTAAACAAAATCAATCAATCTCTTAGAATTAAAGGTGTTCAAAGTGATTTTATTAAAAAAAGTATAGAAAAAATAAAAAAAGATACGATTGAACCTGATTTTGTCTCTGCCCTTAAACTTTGTAAAAGAAGAAGAATTGGAGCTTTAAGACCAAAGGCTAACAGAGAATTGTTTTATAAAAAAGATATGGGAATTTTAGCAAGAGGTGGTTTCAGTTTCGAATTATCTAAAAAAGTTTTAGATTTAGAAATAGAAGAATTCAAAAAATTACTTAAAATTATTTGATTTCTTTTTTTCTTCTTTAACGAGATAATCCAACTTTTTTTTTAATAAATTTTTAACAATTATGAAAAACAAAACACCAAATAAAGTAACCGAAGTAATTATTATTAGTATTGTTTTAGTCATTTAAATTATCAGCTCTTTGTATTAATATACTCGGATTTCTATAATCTTCTTTTCCATAATAAAATTCTTTTCCATCTAACGTTTTTATTATTGCACCAGCGTGTATTGCCACGGCATGACCAGCAGCATAATCCCATTCATTTGCTCTTTCTTTAGCTGCATAAACATCGAATTCCCCATTAGCTATTACACAAAATTTATAAGAGCTTGCCATTTTAATAATATCTTTTACTTTAAATCTATTTAGTATTTTAACTATGTCTTCCGAGGGATTTTTTTCACTCGAAAGAGCTAATATTTTTTTTCTTGAAGGTTCCTTTGAACAGTCTATTTTTTTAATTGTTTTCTCTTCAATTAGATAGCTATCCCCAACTCCATAAGAATAAAATAAACGTTTTTTTTTAGGCACTCCGACCAAACCAATTCTTGGTATTTTATCTACTATGAGAGCTGCATTTAAAGTGTATTCATCTTTGCCAGCAATATATTCTTTAGTTCCATCAATTGGATCAATTAACCAAAAAATATTTGATTTATTTTTAACCGCAAGATCTACAGTTTCTTCAGAAACGATTGGAATATTAGGTGTTAACTCTCTAATTTTTTCTGAAATAATCGAGTCAACTTTTAAATCTCCATTGCTTACAGGAGAATTATCTTTTTTGATTTGAATTTTTAATCCTTGCGAATATAAATCAATTGACTCCTTACCAGCAACATTAAAAGTTTCAATTAAATTCTCTGCAATTCTTTTTAATTCACTTTTATTCATTATTAATTTTTTTTAATTTTACTACCTCTGAATTTATAACCTGCTTACCGAAATTTTGAAAATTTACTGTTATTTTGTTCTTAATTATAGACTGTACTTGACCAATACCCCAGTCTTTATTGGCTGGATTAATCACGTAATCACCTGGCTCAAAATCAAAATCCATTATGGAAAATCCTTGTTATTTATATTATATACAGATGATGATCAATTCACTAGGTATCAAAAAATCACCAGAAAACACGAAAGTTGTTGTTGCTATGTCAGGTGGAGTCGATTCTTCGGTAGTCGCAGGAATGATGAAAGAAGAAGGTTACGACGTGACTGGTATTACTTTAAAGCTATACGATGATGCAAAAAGCTCAAAAAATAATAGACAATGTTGTGCTGGACAAGACATTTTAGATGCAAAAAGAGTATCGGAACAACTAAATATTAAACATAAAATTTTATTTTATCAAAAAAAATTTAAGTCCGAAGTTATAGACTCTTTCATAGATAGCTATGTTTCAGGCGAAACTCCTATTCCTTGTATTCAATGCAATCAAACAGTTAAATTTAGAGATTTATTCAAATATGCCAAAGATTTAAACGCCGATACTTTGGTAACAGGTCACTATGTTGTTCGCTTACAAAATAATGGTAAAGCTAGCATGTATAGAGCTAAAGATGAAAATCGAGATCAAAGTTATTTTTTATTTAGTACTTCTCAAGAACAACTTGATTATTTAAGATTTCCTCTAGGTGACAAAGAAAAGACAGAGACCAGAGAAATTGCTCTTAAATTAAAGTTAAATGTTGCAGACAAACCAGATAGTCAAGATATCTGCTTTGTACCAGGTGGAGATTACAGTTCTGTTATCAGAAAGTTCAGACCAGAGTCTTTCAAATCAGGTGACATTTTCGACTTAAAGGGTAATAAACTTGGAATTCATGAAGGAATTGTTAATTATACAATAGGCCAAAGAAGAGGAATTAAAGTTTCTGATACAAAACCTTTATACGTTGTAAATATTGATAGTAAAAGCAATAAGATTTTTGTAGGACCAAAAGAAGCTTTGTATATTAAAAAAATTAAGCTTAAAAATTTGAACATCTTGGGTTCTCCAGAAGATTTTAAAAAACCAATATTTATAAAAATTAGATCAACAGGAAAATTATTAAACGCTAAAATAAACATCAACGCTTCAGAGGGAGAAGTTGAAATTTTAGAAAACGAAACAGGAATTTCTCCTGGTCAAGCTTGTGTTTTTTATTTAAAGAACAACCAAGGGTTTAGAGTTTTGGGAGGCGGGTGGATCTATAAGACTTTATCCACTTAATTCACAACCCGAAATAAAAACAACCATAAAGTGATACCTAATTTTTTTTAATATGTTTTAATGTAATTAATTAAGAGGCAACTCTTAACTGGCCAATTAAGGAAAAACCGAGAGGTTCAAGCTTAAAGGGCAGAAAGGTCAACTGAGTAGCGCTA
>MDTB01093706.1_pt1 | contig 29160 bp, 26 predicted proteins | sample 811161 | NCBI WGS metagenome assembly MDTB01 (sample SAMN05326650, study PRJNA326480) | marine metagenome | isolation source: seawater | place: Mediterranean Sea | collected 2009
TTGCAAGATTAGCTCGATCTGAATATGAATTAGCTTTGAGTAGAAGTGAAGAAATTAATTTTAAAAATAAATTTAAAAGTTTAGTTGGCTTAGATGTTGAATTATCAAGACTTAGATTGCCCTCTTTTGAACATGGTTTACCTAAAAGTATAGTTTTAGCCTTGGAAAGTTCAATTAGTAAAAGCTTGAAGTTAATTAATATTAGTTTGGAAAAACAAAACGCTATTTTGAGTAAAAAGAAGCAAGTATTAAATAATTATCCATCCTTAGACTTCAAATTTAATTTAAAAAGTAATGAATCTAATGTGGATAGTAGTACTAGCGATTATAGCAGTTATGGCTCAGTATTTACTTTTACAACTCCGTTGTTTACAAATAATTCTGAAAAACAATTTATACTGAGTTTAGAAGACAATATTAATAGTTTATTAGAGCAGGAAAAAGAAACAAAAAGACTTGTTAAACTAAATACTGTTTCATTATATAATAACATTAAAAACTCTAAGATTAATGTTAATGCTGCATATAAAGAATATAATGCTGCAAAATTAGCACTAAATGGTATTAAAAAAGAAGAAGAGTTTGGTTTAAGAACTTTGCTAGATGTTTTAGATAGTGAAGTTGATGTAATGGACGCAGAAGTTAAGGTTTTAAAAAGTAAATCAGATCAAGTTTTGAGTAAATACAAACTTTTAATTGATATAGGTAAATTTAAAATCTAAATTGTTTCGATGTCTTCATTAAATCACAAAGATTACGAAAAAAAATGGTATGATCGCTGGGTAAGTACTAATTCATTTTCATCTAATATCAAAAGCAAACATAATCCTTACACCATAATGATGCCTCCTCCAAATGTAACAGGCTCATTGCATATTGGTCATGCATTAACCTTTACTTTGCAAGATGTTTTGACCAGGTATCATCGAATGCAGGGTTTGGATGTGCTTTGGCAACCTGGAACTGATCATGCAGGAATAGCAACGCAAATGGTTGTTGAAAGACAACTCAATGATAAAGGTATTGATAGAAGGGTAATTGGTAGAGAAGCTTTTTTAGAAAAAGTATGGGAATGGAAAAAACTTTCTGGAGGACAAATCACAAATCAGCTTAAAGCGCTAGGTGCTTCTCCTGATTGGGATAAAGAAAGATTCACCATGGATGATGGTTTATCTATTGCTGTAAAGAAAGTTTTTGTAAAATTATTTAAAGATGGACTGATTTATAAAGATAAAAGACTTATAAATTGGGACACTAAATTATTGACTGCTATTTCTGATTTAGAAGTTGAACAAAAAGAAATGGAAAGTCAATTTTGGTATATAAAATATCCTTTAGAAGACAATTCTGGACACGTAATTGTTGCAACAACAAGGCCAGAAACAATGTTTGGAGATGTGGCAGTCTCAGTAAACCCAGGTGATGATAGATATTTTAAGCTAATAGGAAAACATTTAATTTTACCAATCTCAAATAGAAAAATTCCAATTATTTCAGATAATTACACTGATAAAGAAAAAGGAACTGGTGCAGTCAAAATTACCCCTGCACATGATTTTAATGATTTTGAAGTTGGCAAGAGAAATGATTTAGAAAGCATAAATATTTTTGATCAGCATGGTTGTTTAAACCAAAATGTACCTCAAACATTTCAGGGGTTAGATAGATTTATAGCAAGAAAAAAAATTGTTAGTTTATTAAAAGAAATAAATTTAATCGAAAAAGTTGAAACTATAATAAATGTCGTTCCTCATGGTGATAGATCTGGAACTGTGATTGAGCCTTGGCTTATGGATCAATGGTATGTTAACGCAGAAGTTTTAGCAAAACCAGCTATAAACTCAGTTAAATCTGGTGAAACAAAATTTGTTCCAAAAAACTGGTCAAATACCTTTTTTGATTGGATGGAAAACATTCAGCCTTGGTGTATTTCTAGACAACTTTGGTGGGGACATAGAATACCAGCTTGGTATAGTCCAGACGGAAAAGTATTTGTTGCAGAATGTCTTGATGATGCAAAAAAAGAGGCATTTCTACTTTATGGTAAAAATGTAGACCTAACTCAAGACGAAGACGTTTTAGACACTTGGTTTTCCTCAGCACTATGGCCATTTTCGACTTTAGAATGGCCTGATGAAAGTAAATTACTCAAAAAGTATTACCCATCTAATGTTTTAGTAACTGGTTTTGATATAATATTTTTTTGGGTTGCAAGGATGATGATGATGGGAATACATTTTATGGATGGAGTTTCTCCGTTTAAAGAAGTTTATATACATGCACTTGTAAGAGATGAAAAAGGTCAAAAAATGTCTAAATCTAAAGGTAATGTTATGGACCCTCTAGATCTTCTTGAAAAATACAGTGCTGATTCATTGAGGTTTACATTATGTGCCATGGCTGCTCAGGGAAGGGATATAAAACTTTCTGAAGAAAGGATTACTGGATACAGAAACTTTTCAACAAAAATAATAAATGCATGTAAATTCTTAAATATAAATGACTGTTATAATTATACTGATATAGAAGTTAGTAAAATTAAAATGCCAATAAATTTGTGGATTGTGCACAAGCTAATTAGTACAAAAATAAATATTGATGCTTCTATAAAAAATTATAAATTTAATGAATATTCTGACGCAATTTATAAATTTATTTGGAGAGATTATTGTGACTGGTATTTAGAGTTTATGAAACCAGTTTTAAATTCAAAATCATTAGAAGAAATTATTGAAGTAAAAGCTATATCCTCTTTTGTAATGAAATCAATATTGAAATTACTTCATCCAATTAAACCTTTCTTAACAGAAGAGTTAAATTTACATTTTTTTAAAGATAGAAATATGTTGATAACTTCTTCATGGCCAAAATTATTTAAAATTAATAACATTGACTTGTCTGTAGAGCATTTGATTAACATTATTACTGAATTAAGAGCATACCGTGTTAAAAATAAAATTTCTTTTAAAGATAAAATTTCTATTCATTTAAAGTCAAATATCATTTCTGATATTGAACTTATAAAGAAAAATGAAAATATTTTAAAATATATTGGCAGATTAGATAAGCTTTTTTATCTTCAAAAAGAAAATTTTTTACCTGAAGATCTAGATTTCATACAATCAGAAACCTTAATAATTGGAATTGAAAAAAAATCAGGAACACTTAACAAGAACCAATTAGAAAGATTGTTAGAACAAAAAAACAAAACTGAAAATGAATTAAATAAAGTTAATAATATTTTATCAAATAAATCTTTTTTAAATCAAGCACCTGAAGAGGTTGTTTTAAAAAATGAAAAATTAAAAAAACAACTTTTAATTAAAATTAAAGAAATTAATGATATATTGTTATTGTAACATTTGGAGTAATCAATGAAAAAAAATAAAACCGTTTTAATTGATAATAACCCTGGAAGAAATGCTCAAACTTTTGGTATTGCAAGAGAATTAGGTACTAATCTTGATTATATTCATAATCCATCTGTAGGTGTAATAGGAAATGGTGGAGACTCTCAATGCTATTTAGGTGTAAAATTAAAAGTTGATACAATTCATAATGCTCTTAAAGAAAAAATAGAACAAAAAAATAGTAATTTTAAAATGAGACTTGTTGCTCCTGAATTTACAATCGCTACGTCAGATGGAATGAGAAATGGTACTAGAGAAATGAGATATTCTCTTATCGGAAGAGAAGTAACTAATGATGCAATTTGTGAACATCTTAGCGCATCAGGTTTAGAAGGAACCATAGCAGTTGTTGCTTGTGACAAACCACCTGTGGGAACTTTATCAGCATTATTAGAGCATAATAGACCGGCAATAATAATGTCAGATGGTACTATTAGACCAGGTGTTGATTCAATTACTAAAGAGCCTTTAGATATAATATCAAGCTTTCAATTAGCCGGTAGTAATGATGACGATTTAAAATGTAGAATAGCCAAAGAATCTTGCCCAGGGTATGGAAGTTGCGGTGGAATGTTTACTTACAATACAATGCAAACATTTATAGCTGTTGTAGGTATGCAACCTTTACATATGGTTTCACCCGCATCTAATGATCCTATTAGATTAAATCTCTTTCCTAATGAATTGGTTAATTATCTGGTTAACATGATAGATAAGGATATAAAGCCAAGAGATTTGGTTAATAGAGATTCTATAAGAAATGCAATGATTGTATCTATGGCAGTTGGTGGTTCTACAAATGTATTACTTCATGCTCCTGAAATAGCAAGAGCTGCAGGTTATTCCAATTTTGAAAAAGATATCATGGAGATGGAAGAATTTAATGAATTATCTCAAAACATAGTTCCAGTTATTATTGATGCAAGACCTTTTGGAAAATATTCAATGGTCGACATAGATAAAAAAGGTGGAATTCAAGTGATCATAAAAAACTTAATGGATGCAGGGTTGTTAAATGGAAATACTTTAACTTGTACTGGAGAAACCCTAAAAGATCAAATTTTAAGATTAAAACCTAAAGAGCCAGATAATGAAGTAATTTATCATGTTAAAGACCCATTTAAAAAAACAGGTGGATTAAGGCTTTTAGGTGGAAATTTATCACCGGAAAAAACTGCAATATTAAAATTAGCAGGTGTTGAAAGGGGACTTGAAGATAATATATTTAAAGGTAAGGCAAGAATTTTTAATGGTGAAAAAAAATTATTAGAAAAACTTGATTTGAACCCTGATTATTTTAATGATTTAGATATGATTATAGTAAGATATGAAGGCCCTACAGGAGCACCAGGAATGCCTGAAATGCTTGACCCAACCTCAAGAATAACAACACTATGTAGAGAAAGAAATATTACTTTAGCACTTATGACAGATGCAAGGTTTTCTGGGGGTTCTGTGGGGTTAGTTATTGGTCACGTTGGACCTGAGGCAGCTTTAGGTGGACCAATCGCACTTGTTGAAGAGGGAGATACAATAGAAGCAAATCTCAATACAAATGAACTTAATTGCATTGAGCTTAAAGATAAAGAAGTATTATTAGCCAGACAAAAAAAATGGAAAAAAGAAGTAAATGATAATGGTGGAATACACCCTTTAGTTGGAGATGTTGACACACGTCTTTTAGCCAGAATGAGGAACCTGGCTGTTTCAGCTGTTTACGGTGCTGGAATGCACCCTAATGGTAAAGTTTGGGTTCATGATCCTAGAGATGTTGATGGCAAAGTATTTAATCCCAAAAATAATTATTTAGATTAAGTTATTCTAAATTAATCCATACTGGTGTATGGTCACTAGGCTTGTTTTGCCCTCTCACATCTTTATGAATGCCTGCGGTTTTGAGTTTATCAGCCAACTCAGAAGATAATAAGATTAAATCTATTCTTATACCATTATCTTTCTGCCAAGCTCCTGCTTGATAATCCCAAAAGCTATAAGCTTTACTTTTTCCATTGACAAGTCTGAATGAATCAAAAAAACCTAAGTTTAAAATTTGTCTTAATTTTTTCCTAACCTCTATGTTATATAAGGCATCATCTAACCAATCTTCTGTATTGTAACAATCTTGATATGTTTGAATTACATTGAAGTCACCTCCAATTATTATTTTACAATTTTTTTTGATTAGCGAATTGCAATATATATAAAAATTTTCCAACCAATTTAATTTATAAGTATATTTTTCTGTATTTATTGGATTTCCATTTGGTATATACACGCAAATAACTTTATAGTCTAAAATATCTACTTCAAGAAACCTTGCTTGATCATCTTTAAAAAAACTTAACTTTGGAGATTCAATTTTAAATTTACTTAATATCGCAACTCCATTATATGATTTTTGACAATTTGCATGCACATAATAACCTAGATCTTCAAAAACATGATATGGAAAATTTTCATCTACTGATTTTGTTTCCTGTAATAAAACAATATCCATAGGATATTTATCAAGATAATCTAGTAAGTTCTTAGTTCTTGCATTGATTGAGTTGACATTAAAACTTGATATATACATTTAGAATTAAATGGAAAAACTTGTTCCACAACCGCAATTTGCTGTGGAATTAGGATTGTCAATTTTAAAAAAAGAACCACCTAATTCTTCAATAAAATCTAAACTTCCTTTATTAATAAATTCTATTGATGTTTTATCAATTAGATATTTTATGTCATGCTCAGTAAAAGTAATATCATCAACATTAATTTTATCTGTAAAAGAAAAGTCATATTGAAAACCAGAGCATCCTCCACCTAAAACAGAAATTCTAAAAAAAGATGTGTGATTTTCTTTTTTAAGTAATTTTTTGATTTGAATAGCTGCATTTTTTGTTAGTTTAAAATTATTCATATATCATTATAATTAATAGATTAATGTCTTTGAAACAAGTTAAAACTAGAATATTTTAATGCTAAAAAGATTTGAAAATAGAAAATTATCTAAAATTGCATCACATAGTGATTATAGTAAAGGCAGACAATTTAAAGATGCTGAGCTTCAATTTAATAGAACTGAATTTCAAAGAGATAGAGATAGAATAATATATAGTGATGCTTTTAAGAGACTAAAACACAAAACTCAAGTATTTTTAAATGCTAAAAATGATCATGTAAGAACTAGACTTACACACACGCTTGAAGTTGCTCAATTGGCAAGATCAGTTTCCAGATATTTAAGTCTAAATGATGATTTGGCTGAAGCGATTGCGTTATCACATGATTTAGGCCATCCTCCATTTGGTCATGCAGGCGAAGACATTTTATTTGAATTAATGAAAGATTATGGTGGTTTTAATCATAATTTACATACTTTAAAAATTGTCACAAAAATTGAAAAAAAATATTTAAATTTTGATGGATTGAACCTTACTTTTGAAACTCTTGAGGGAATAATAAAGCATAATGGTCCATTGAAATTAAATTCCGAAGTACCAGGTTTAGTAAAAACATTAGATCATGAGATGAATTTTGATATTAAAAATTACCCATCATTAGAAGGTCAAATTGCAAATATTTGTGATGATATAGCTTATGTTTCTCATGATTTAGAAGATGGATTAAGATCAGAAATTATCAAAATACAAGATTTAAAAAATATTCCTGTAATAAGTGAAATAGTAAGTAATTTTAATAAAAATAAAATCAAAAACGATAAACTTTTAATACATTATTTAACAAATAATTTATCAAATTTCTTCATAAGTGATTTAGTTGATAATTCAATTAAAATTATTGATAGAAATAATTTTAAAAATATTGATGATGCCAAAAAATATGGTAAACAAATAATTAAAATGAATGATAATACATATAATATACTTTTATTAATTAAAAAATTTCTGTTTAAAAACATGTATCAAAATAATAAGATTTTATTACAATATTCAAAAATTGACACAGAAATAAAATCAATGTTTGATTTTTATTCAAATAACCCATCACAACTACCATTAAAATGGCAAAGTATTGAATATCAAAATTCTTTTCAAATTTCTGACTTCATAATAGCAGAAGATGTATGTAATTATATAGCAAGCATGACTGATAGTTATTTTGAAATGAAATTAATCGATTTAAATTTAAAATAAATTATGAATATATTTAACAATTATTTAAAGACTATTAATGAAGTTGTAGCACTTTTGATAAAAGAAAATAATATAATTTTAAAAAATGATTATACATTTGACAAAGTTGTTTTAGAGATTCCAAAAGATAAAAATCATGGTGATATATCAACAAATGCGGCTTTGGTTTTAACACCAATTTTTAAATTAAGCCCTTTAAATATTGCAAAGCAATTAAAATCTAAGTTAGAAAGTTACAGTGAATTTAAAAAAATTGATGTTGTGAAACCTGGATTTGTTAATATTTCTTTAAATGATGAAGTTTGGCATAAATTAATATTTCAATTATTAAAAAATGGCAAATGGCAGTATGAAAATTTAGGACATGGTGAAGATGTTAATGTAGAGTTTGTCTCCGCAAACCCAACCGGACCACTTCATGCAGGGCATGCAAGAGGAGCTGTTCTTGGTGACTGTCTTGCAACTATTTTAAAATCTGTTGGGTATAATGTAACTCGTGAATATTATATTAATGATGCAGGGAATCAAATAGAGACATTGATTAAATCAGCTCATTTAAGATATTTGGAACAATTAAATGAAACAAAAATAAATATTCCAGAAAATTTCTATCCTGGCGATTATTTAATTAATATTGGTAAAAAAATAAAAAATAAATATTCAAATTCATTAGAAAATTTAGAGTTTTCTGAATTTTTTCCAAAAATAAGAGATATTGTGATTAATGAAATTTTAATCCTTATTAAAAAAGATTTATCTAATCTTGGTGTAAAGATGGATATTTTTACTAGTGAAAATTCTATTATAAATGATGGTTATTTAGAGAAAGTATTTAAAATATTAAAAATTAAAGATTTAATTTATCAAGGTGTTTTAGAAAAGCCAAAAGGTAAATCTGATATAGATGATTGGGAGCAAAGGCCTCAATTATTGTTTAAGTCTTCATTGTTTGGAGATGATAGTGACAGAGCTTTAAAAAAATCTGATGGTTCATGGACTTATTTTGCCAATGATATGGCGTTTCATCTTTATAAAATTGAAAAAACTAGAGGAAATCTTATAAACATTCTAGGTGCAGACCATTATGGATATTTGTCTAGGATTGAAAGTGCTGTAAATGCTCTATCTTCTTCAAAAACAAAATTAATTAATAAATTATGTTCAATTGTTCATATGACTAATGATGGAGAAAAAATCAAAATGAGTAAGAGGAGTGGGAATTTCATAACGTTATCGGATCTTATAAAAGATTTAGGTAAGGATGTAATAAGATTTATAATGTTAACTAGGAAAAATGAACAAGTTTTAGAGTTTGATTTTAAAAAAGCATTAGCCCAAAATAAAGATAACCCAGTTTTTTATGTTCATTACGCATATGCAAGATGTAATTCAATTTTAAATAAAGCAAATCGTATTAATAATGAAATATCTTATGATGAAGTGAAAATGATCACGGATGAAAATGAATTATCTTTAATCAAATTAATTTCGCAATGGCCTAGAGTTCTTCAATTATCAGCTAAACATATGGAACCTCATCGTGTATGTTTTTATTTGATAGATTTAGCATCTGAATTTCATTCTCTTTGGAATAAAGGCAAAATTGATGAAAGTTTAAAATTTATTCATGTTGATAATATCGCTTTAACAAATTCAAAACTAGCACTAATACAATCAGTTATGTTAACTCTAAAAAGTGGTTTAAATATTTTATCAATTAGTCCAATGGAAGAAATGTAATAATGTTAAAGCCAGCTTATTACTTACTTTTATTTACATATTTAATTTCTATTATTTTTTTATTTTCATTGAACTACATTAACGTTCTTTTTTTTAAAGAAGAGATTATTATTGTTCCAGAAATAAAATCTAATGATGAAAAAACTTTTTTAGTTCCAAACCAAATTGAAAAAGATGATTACAATTTTAAAATACTTAATCATGCAAAAGACGAATTTTCAGAAACCAAAGATAAAACAATAACCTATAAAACAAATAACACAAATAGAAATAAAGATAAATTAATCAATAACTTAATAAAAGAATCTAATGTAGAAAAGATCAATTTTCAATTTGTTGTTCAATTAGGAGTTTTTAAAAATAAAAATAATGCAATTTCAAAAATCTCTGATTTGAAAAAAAAATCTATTAAAATTTTAAAAGATGTTAAATTGAAGATTGTTGAAAAAAATAAAGATAAAAATATTTTTTATAATGTTGAAACAAATTTAATAAGTAAAAAGAATGCTATAAACTTATGTAATGAGTTTAAAGATAAAAAAATTAACTGTATAATAAAGGTTAAAAAATAAAGTGTCAGAAAATTTAATAGATCAGCATATATTTAAATTAAAAATTGATGGTTTTGAAGGACCAATAGATCTTTTATTAACACTAGTAAAAGAACAAAAAGTAGATATTTTAAAAATAAAAATATTACCTCTTGCTGAACAATATCTAGAATTTCTAAAGAAAATGATAAAAAAAGATATTGAGATTGCGGCTGAATATTTAGTACTTGGTTCTGTTTTAGCATATATTAAGTCAAGAGAATTACTTCCAAATGATGAAAGCAAAAACGATGAAGTTGATGATTTGTCAGAAAAACTTAAATTTCAAATTATTAAATTAGCAGAATTTCAAAAACTATCTAAAAATTTACTTTTAAGAAAGCAATTAGGGGTAGATTTCTTTAAAAGAGGACAGAATGAATTGTTTAGCAAAAAAATTAAATATAATTATGAAATATCCCTCTATGAGCTAACTAAAATTTATGCAGGTTTAGTTACAAAAGAAGATAATTCAAAAATGACTATAGCTTCATCAAAACTTTTTACTGTGGAGAAAGCTATTGTTGATTTAAAAAAATCTTTATCATTCTCAAAAAATTGGAAATTTTTACTTTCTTTTTTACCAGATGATATAAAAAATTATCTTGAAATTAAATCAGCTTATGCTTCTTATTTTGCTGCATCTTTAGAATTAGCGAAAAATGGTCAGGTATTTATAAAACAATCTTCTTGTGATAGTGATTTACAAATGATGAAAACTAATTAATTTTGAGTTTTAATATATGAATGAAAACGAACAAATAGAACAAAAATTTAAATTAAAGTTAATAGAAGCATTTATTTTTGCATCAGAAGACCCTGTAAAAATTAATTTACTAAAACAGTTTGAACTAGATGAAAAAAAATTACTTATTTTGTTAAAAAAATTAGAAATAAAATATGAAGATTCTGGATTTAATTTAATTAATATTGATGGCTCTTATACTTTTAGAACCTCAGAAGAAGTTTCAGGTCTTTTAAATATTGAACAAGAGGTATCGAAGCAACTATCTAGAGCAGCAACTGAAACTTTAGGAATTATAGCATACCATCAACCCATCACTCGTTCTCAAATTGAAGAGATACGTGGTGTAAGTCTAAGTAAAGGTACACTTGATATTCTTTTTGAAATCGGTTGGGTGAAGCCAGGTAAAAGATTAGAAGTTCCTGGAAGACCGGCAACATGGTTAACAACAAATAAATTTTTAGATCATTTTGGTTTATCACACATAAGTGATTTACCTGGATTAGACGAATTAAAGGAAGCAGGGTTATTAAACTTTGATAGTAAATTTTTTCAAGATCCAAAAATTGAAGCTAATCATATTGAACAATGATCGAATTAGTTAAAATAAATCACAATTTTAAGAAAAAAAAATTATTAGAAGATTTTTCCTTAAAAATAAAGAGTAATGCAGTAACATCTATTTTAGGTCAGTCAGGATCTGGGAAAACAACATTATTAAGATTAATTTGTGGCTTAGAAAAAATTCAAGCAGGGGTAATAAATTTTGAAAATAATTTAAAATCAGAGAGTTCAGAACATATTAAAAAAGAAGAGCATATATCTTTTGTCTTTCAAGATAGTGCGTTATTTCCACATTTAAATACAATTGAAAATATTTTTTATGGTCTGTCTAAGAAAAATCATAATTTAACTAATAAAATTCATGCTCTTATTAATGATCATAATTTAGATAAAATTAAATTTTCTTATCCCCATCAATTGTCTGGAGGTCAAAAACAATTAGTAGCACTTCTTAGAGGATTGGCTTCAAGTCCTAAAATAATTTTATTAGATGAACCTTTTTCAAATCTTGATACAAGGCTTAGAGAAAAATTAAGAGATCAAGTTTTACATATTTTAAAAGATTATAATATAACCAGTGTAATTGTAACCCATGATGCAGATGAAGCTATGTTTATGTCAGATTATATAGCAGTTTTGCAAAATGGAAAATTGCAGCAATTTGGAAAACCTGTTGATCTATATACAAGACCTAGAAATAGATTTGTAGCAGAATTTTTTGGTGAAATTAATGTTTTGCCAGGAAAAAAAATAAAAAGTAAACTGTCTACTCCATTAGGATTATTTTCTTTAAATCGAAAGAGTTTAATTTCAAATTATTCTCTTGTTGTTAGAAGTGAAGGTATTAAAATCACCAACTCTTCAACTGAAGATACTTTTGTTGACATTAAAAAAAATATTCATCTTGTAAAATCTCCAAATAATGGAAGGGTTATTGAATCGAAGTTTTTAGGTGGAAGTACAATTGTTCACTTGGGTCTTAAAGGTATGCAAAATAACGAACATTTACATGTTAAAATTCCTGGTATAAATTATTTTGAAAATAATCAAATTGTTAACTTGTATACTGATGTTAATTATAGTTATATATTTGAGAGTTAAAATTTTAAATAAATTTGATTTAATGGAGATATAATGGGTTTTACAAGTATTTGGCATTGGGTAATAGTTTTAGTAGTAGTTTTAATCTTATTCGGTGGTAAAGGGAAGTTGTCTTCGCTAATGGGTGATTTTGGTAAGGGACTTAAAAACTTTAAGGATCAAATCAAAACTAAAGAAAGTAATCAAAAAGATGAAATTGAAAGTAAACCTATTAAAAAAGCTAAGAAAACTAAAAATTCTAAACAAAAAAAATCTAAGAAAAAAAGTTAGTTTATAGAAATAATATTATGCTTGATATTGGGTGGCAAGAATTCACGTTAGTTGCGTTTATATTATTAATAGTCGTTGGACCAAAAGATTTGCCTAAGGTATTAAAATCGATTTTTGGATTTATTAATAAGGTGAAGAACTATGCCTACGAATTTCAACATTCTGTTAATGAAATGAATGATGAATTAGAACTTTCTGATATAAGAAAAGAAGTGTTGGATATTGAAAAAAATAAATCAATTCTTGAAGTAAAAAAAACATTTATTGAAACTGAAAAAGATGTTCAAAAAATTAAAAAAGCAACGAAACCAAAAAAGATTTTAAAAAAATAATTTGTATATTTCAATTTCATGTCAAAAGATAAAAAAGATTTAGAAAAGATGTCTTTATTAGGACATTTGATAGAACTTAGGAAAAGACTATTAATTGTTTCAGTGTTGTTTTTATTAATTTTTTTCCTTTGCTTTATAAAGTTTACAGAAAACAATCAAAATTTTGCAGACTTAGTTTATGTTTTTCTACAACAACCTTTAGCAAACAAAATATCTGAATCGGGAGGTAGGATGATTTTCACAGCTTTACATGAGGGTTTTTTTACCCAAGTGAAGGTTGCTTTTTTTGTTTCAATTTCTATTGCATTCCCAATACTTTTAGTTCAATTATGGAAGTTTATTGCTCCAGGTTTATATAAAAATGAAAAAATGATGTTTTTACCCTTTTTGATTGCAACTCCCGTTTTATTTTTATTAGGTGCTTGCATGGTCTATTATATTGTTATACCGCTTGCATGGGATTTCTTTATTTCATTTCAAATCACTGGTGTAGAAGGGTCTTTGCCTATAGAATTAGAGCCAAGAATTTCTGAATATTTGTCATTAGTTATGAAACTAATTTTTGCATTTGGGATTTGCTTTGAGTTGCCAGTATTGCTCTTGCTTCTTACAAAAAGTGGCATAATGACGCCTCAAGATTTAGCAAATAAAAGAAAATATGCTATATTAATATCTTTCATAGTTGCTGCAATATTAACACCACCAGATGTTATTTCACAAATATTGTTAGCATTGCCTATGATTATTTTATATGAGTTTTCAATTTTATTATCTAAAGTAAGCTTTAAAAATAAAAGTTAAGAGAACAATATGCATGATTTAAAATTAATTAGAGACAATCCTCAATATTTTGATCTTCAAATGAAAAACAGGAATATGGAAAATGTTTCGCAAGAAATTTTGAAAATTGATAAAAAAAATAGAGAATTAATAGCTAATTTACAAACATTTCAGGAAAAAAGAAACCTTCTTTCAAAAGAAATTGGCATGTTAATGAGAGATGGAAAAGATGCTACTGAAACTCAAGATAAAGTAAAAAGTTTAAAAGATGAAATATCTTTAGCAGATCAGAAAATTAAAGAAAATGATATTTATTTAAAAAATACACTTATGAATTTACCTAATATATTAGATAATGATGTTCCTACAGGTTTTGATGAAGAAAGTAACAAGATTATAAGAACTTGGGGTAATAAAAAAAAATTTCAATTTATTTGTAAAGATCATGTCGATTTGACAAAAAATAATAAACTTGATTTTGAATTAGGTTCAAAAATTTCAGGCAGCAGGTTTGTATTAATGAAACAAGATTTAGCTTTGCTTGAGAGAGCTTTAATTAATTATATGCTTGATACAAATGTTCAAAAGTTTGGTCGGGAAGAAATCTCACCTCCTTATTTAGTAAATTCTAAATCTTTATATGGTACAGGACAATTACCAAAATTTGAGGACGATTTATTTAAATCAAGTAATGATAAATGGATGATACCTACATCGGAAGTTCCTTTAACTAATATAGTTAGAGATGAAATTCTTATGGAAGAAGAATTACCACTAAATTATGTTGCATATTCTCCCTGCTTTAGGTCTGAGGCTGGTGCGGCTGGAAAGGATACAAGAGGTATGATTCGTCAGCACCAATTTACTAAAGTTGAAATGGTATCAATAGTAGAACCTAAGGACTCTGAAAATAAATTAGAAGAAATGACAAATCATGCTGAATTTATCTTGAAAGAACTTAAATTACCCTACCGAGTGCTTCTATTATGTAGTGGAGACACTGGTTTTTCTTCAAAAAAAACTTATGATATTGAAGTCTGGTTACCTGGTCAAAATGATGGACTAGGTCAGTATAGAGAAATTTCTTCATGTTCTAGTTGTGGAGATTTTCAAGCCAGACGAATGAATGCAAGATTTAGATCTAAAGATACAAAAAGCCTCAATTTTATTCATACATTAAATGGTTCATGTCTTGCTATAGGAAGAACTATGATTGCAATTATTGAAAATTATCAAGATGCAGATGGAAATGTAATTATACCAGATGTATTAAAACCATATATGAAAAATAAAACAAAAATTATTTTATAAATTTAATGATGAATAAAGTTTTGATTACAAATGATGATGGCATCAAATCATATGGTCTGCATTTATTAAAAAATATTCTTCAAAAATTTGCAGTTGAAGTTTATGTTGTTTCTCCAAAAGATAATATGTCAGGAGCAAGTAGATCTATTTCATTAAAAAAAGATATTAATTATAGTAAAATATCACCATATACATGGACTGTCGATGGCACACCTACCGATTGTATAATTTTTGCAATGAATTATTTATTTAAAGAGATAAAGCCAGATTATATTTTTTCTGGGATAAATGCTGGAACAAATATAGGCGACGAAATTTCATATTCTGGAACTGTTGGGGCGGCTTTTGAAGGTGCAATTAGAGGTGTTCCAAGTTTAGCAATAAGTCAAAAAGTTTTGAAGAATGACATAAAAGAGTACGCAATAATTAAAAAAAAATTATCTATAATTTTGCCTGAAGTTTTAGGTTACTTTACAGATAAAAATCTTTTGTTAAATTTAAATTTTCCACTATGTAACTTAATGAATGTTAAAGAATTAAAAGTAGTCAAATGCGCTAACCAAAAGGCTTCTGATGAAATTTATATTAATGAAGAGAAATCAAGTTTTAAGATTGGTAAGATGAATATCATAAAAACAAATAGCCAAGATGATTTATCTGCACTTGATAATGGTTTTATAACTTTAACTTCAATAACAACTAACTTGTCTAAAGTTAATTTTTATGACTAATAATGAAAATTTTAAATTAATTTCTGACCTTAGATCTTATGGTTTTTTTGATAAAAAAATTATTTCAGCTATTGAGAGTATACCTGCTGAATTATTTAAGCCTGATAGATTGATTAATTATATAACAGCAATGCAAAAAGATAATTTAAAATTTAATAAAATAGCTCCTGACCCATATCTTTGTGCTTTAATTGCACAAAAATTAGAAATTTCGTCTAAAGAATCAATTTTAGAAATTGGAACAGGAACTGGTTATTTAACTGCGATATTTTCAAAGTTGGCAAATAAAGTTTATACAATTGAAAATTTAAATGTTTTTCATGTATTTGCTAAAAATAATTTTAAAAAGTTAAAATTAACAAACATAATTTCTAAAAGTGGAAATGGATTTTATGGATGGAATGAAATGTCACCTTTTGATTATATATTTGTTTCTGGTTATATTGATAAACTTAATGATGAATTAATTAATCAGATAAAAATTGGTGGTAAGTGTATTTTTCCTGTCATTCAATCTTCAGGAATTCAGATGCTACAATTATTAAAAGTTGATAAAAATAAAACTAAGTCTAAAATTGAGGATATTTGTGAAGTAAACTTTGATCCTTTGATAAGTGTTTAATATATGATACGCTATATACTTTTTTCATTTTTAATTCTAATATTGGGATGTGATGCAAAACCATTAATACCTTTGTCTAATAAAGATACAACATCAATAATTGTAAATAATTTTCATGTTAAAAAACTACCATTTCCTAAAGATGGATATATTATTATTGATGCAGAAAAAACAATCTATGATATTGCTAATAATTACAATTTATTGCCTCAAGATATTATTAAAGCTAACAACTTAAAGTATCCTTACACACTATCACCTAATGATAGAGTTTTGTTGCCGTATCCGAAAATGCATCTTGTTAAAAAAAGTCAAAATATTTATCAAATATCACTAATATACGCAGTTTCTCAATCAGATATTGTCGAATTGAATAATTTAAGAAAGCCCTACAAATTAAAACAAGGTTACAAAATCAAAATTCCTCTTGAAAAAGATTATTCTGTAATAGGTTTAATAAATAAATCAAAGATTATAAAAAAACTTGAAGTAATAAATAATACTAAAATAGGATCTAAATTTATAATCCCAGTTAATGGAAAAATTGTTAAAAATTTTGGGCCCTTTGATAACGGAAAACAACATAATGATGGTATTAATCTAAAGGTTACAAAAGATCAATTTATTAAAGCATCTATGAGAGGAAAAGTTGCATTTGTTGGTTCTAACTTAAAATCATTTGGAAAAATGATTTTGATAAAGCATGATAGAAAATATGTCACAGCTTATGCAAGAATAAACGAGTTTACTGTTGCTGAAGGTGATACAGTAAAGCAAGGTCAAGTAATTGGAAAGATTTTAAAAAATAATTATCTTCATTTTCAGATTAGAAAATCTAGAAACCCCGTAAATCCAGCGATATATATTAATTGAGATTAATTTGTTTGTTTAATTCACCAGCTAATTGAAGGATGAATTGCCAAGCAACTCTTCCAGATCTTGCCCCTCTTGTTATAGACCATTCAAGTGCTTTAGATTTAAGACTATCTTTATTAATTTTAAGACCAAGTTCATTTACGTAACCGTCTATTATTTCTAAATAAACATCTTGAGAGATATTATGAAAACCTATCCACAAACCAAATCTATCTGATAAGGACACTTTTTCTTCTGTAGCTTCTGATGGGTTGATTGATGATGATCGTTCATTCTCAATCATGTCTCTTGGCATTAGATGCCGTCTATTTGACGTTGCATAAAATACTATATTATTTGGTTTTCCTTCAATTCCACCATCGAGGACAGATTTCAGGCTTTTATAGGTATTTTCGCCTGCATCAAAAGATAAATCGTCACATAAAAGAATGAATTTATAATTCACATATTCAGCTAATTTAGACAGTAAATATGGTAAATTTATTATATCCTCTCTATGAATTTCTATGAGTTTAATTTTATTGCTACTATTAGCGATGATTTCTGCATGCACAGATTTTACCAAAGATGATTTTCCAGTTCCTTTAGCACCCCATAATAATGCATTATTTGCTGGAAGGCCATTTGCAAAATTTTCCGTATTTTTAAGTAGTATCTCTTTTTGATTTTCTAATCCTTTTAAAAGATTTATTGGTATTCTACTGATTTTTATTATTGGCTTAATATTTTTTAAATGCGCTTCATAGACAAATCCATCAGATTTATTTAAATCAATTTTTTTATCTAAATTTGGTGATATTCTTTCTAAAGCCTCTGCAATTCTAATTAAAATTTCTTGATTTGAATTCATAATATTCCTTTTTTTGATAATATAGTAAAATTTTTAAGAAAAACCATTACCAATATTGTTTTTTTTTAAAAATGCATTAAAAGTATATTATCTACAGATGAGGTTATTTTATGATTAGTACAGCATTCGCCCAATCTGCTGGTCCAGCAGGTGGTTTTTCTTTAGGTGGTTTAATACCATTTATCCTAATATTCGTTATTTTTTATTTTCTTTTAATAAGGCCACAGCAGAAAAAAGTTAAAGAACATAAAAATATGGTTCAAAATCTTAAAAGAGGTGACACAATAGTTACAGCTGGTGGCATGGTTGGTAAAATTGTAAAAGCTAGTGATAATTCTGAAGAAATCACTGTTGAGATATCAAAAGGTATAAATGTTAATGTAGTTAGACATATGGTATCAGACTTAAAAACATCCAAAAAATAAAATGTATTTTTCTAAATTAAATTCATTTTTAATTTTTATAATATCTTTTTTTGCATTTATCTATGCCTTACCTAATATTGTACCTAATTTCAGCTTTGATAATATATCTACCTATCTTCCTGGCAAAAAAGTTAACCTTGGATTAGATCTTAAAGGTGGGTCTTATATTTTATTGAAAGCTGAAATGGATACATCTGAAACAGAGTTTTTGGATATTACTGCAAACTCTATTAGAAGTGATTTGAGAAAAAATAAAATTAGATATAAAGGGTTAAATTATAATAATGGTAAAATTGTTTTTAAAATAAGAAAAAATGAACAAATTGATATTACAAAAACTCTTTTAGAAAAATATAAAACAAATTTTATAATCTCAATTGTAGAAAATAAATTTGTATTAAATTTTTCAGATAATGGAAGAAAATCATTATATTCATCTACATTAAAAAAAGCTCTTGAGATTGTCAGAAGAAGAATTGATGAAAGTGGTACTAAAGAACCATTAATACAATCACAAGGTTTAGACAGAATATTGGTGCAATTACCTGGGGTTGATGACCCTGATAGAATAAAGAACTTGTTAGGAAAAACTGCAAAATTATCATTTAGATTCACTCATCCAAGAGTAAATTCAAATGAACTTGTTAAAGATAGCTCTGTTCCTCCAGGTTATATTTTATTGCCAGAGGAAAATGATGAAAATACTTATTATTTAATTCAAAAAAGGGTAATGATAAGTGGTGAAGATTTAATTGATGCAAATCCAGGCTTTGATCAGGATGGCAACCCTGCTGTCATGTTTTCATTAAGTACATCAGGTGGAAAAAAGTTTGGAAGGATAACAGGAAAAAATATTGGTAAACCCTTTGCAATTGTCTTAGATAATAAAGTTATTAGTGCTCCTGTTATACAAGGTCAAATATTTTCCAATGGCCAAATTACTGGAAGGTTTTCAGTTCAAGAATCAAAAGATTTAGCTTTAGTGTTAAGAGCGGGTGCTTTACCGGTACCATTAACAATTCTTGAAGAAAGGTCAGTAGGTCCAGGCCTAGGAAAAGACTCTATTGATTCTGGTAAATTTGCAAGTATGGTTGCTATAATTGCCGTCATGGTTTTTATGTTTTTTTATTATGGTGTTTATGGCTTATTTGCCAATGTTTCTTTAATGATGAACATGGTTTTTTTAATTTCAATTTTAACTGTTATGCAAGCAACTTTAACACTTCCTGGGATAGCAGGCATAGTTTTAACAATCGGGATGGCAGTTGATGCAAATGTTTTAATTTTTGAAAGAATTAGAGAAGAGTATTTTGTAAGGAAAAATATTTTAGAATCAATAGATGAAGGTTTTAAAAGAGCAGTTTCCACTATTGTCGATGCTAATTTAACAACTTTTATTGCTGCATTTGCTTTATTTATATTTGGAAGTGGTCCGATAAAAGGTTTTTCTATTACTCTTATGATAGGTTTAGTTACTTCAATGTTTACAGCTATTATTATAACTAAATACCAAATAATATCTTATGCCAGATTTAAATTGAGGAATTTATAATATGTTTAAGTTTAATTTTATTAAACAAGATTTAAATATTAATTTTTTAAAATTTAAAATTTTAGCAATGATTTTTTCAATATTATTATTATTTATTACTTTCTTATCTTTATCATTTAATGGTTTAAATTTAGGAATTGATTTTAAAGGTGGTATACTCGTAGAATTCAGGATTAAAACGGATAAAACTTTAAATATTGCTGATTTTAGAGAGGATGCAAAATCATTAAATTTAGGTGAGGTATCTGTCCAAGAGTTTGGAAAAAAGACTGATATACTTCTTAGAGTTCAAAAACAAGAAGGAGGAAATAAAGAACAAATTGCTGCATTAAATAAAATCAAAGAGTTATTTAAAGATGACTTTACAGTGAGAAGAACGGAATTTGTTGGTCCTGTGGTTGGTGAAGAACTGAAAGAAGCAGGAATTACAGCAGTTTTGTTATCTTTGTTTTTTATTTTAGTTTATATTTGGTTTCGTTTTGAATGGCAATTCTCAATAGCAGCTATATTTGCATTGGTTCACGATGTTTTAACAACAGTCGGATTGTTCTCTTTGCTTAATTTAGAATTTAATCTCGCTATTGTAGCAGCTTTACTTACAACTGCAGGGTATTCAATAAATGATACTGTTGTTGTTTTTGATAGAGTTAGAGAAAATTTAAGAAGATACAAATCTTATGAAAATAAAGTAATTTATAACAGGTCTATAAATGAAACTCTTTCAAGAACAGTAATTACTTCACTAACAACATTATTAGCATTATTTGTAATTTATTTTTTTGGTGGTGAAGTATTAAAAGATTTCGCTTTAGCCATGATATGGGGTGTATTAATTGGAACCTATTCATCTATATTTATCGCTGTTTCTTCTTTGACATTTTTTAAAATATATAAAGGTTATGAAGATAAAGAAAGATCTAAAAATTTGCCTAAAAATGAAAGATAATAAAAAAAATCTCTCATCTAGTATATCTTTGACTTTTAGAGATCAATTTGATGTCTCAGATCTATTTATTAACTCATATGGTATTGATAAAATTGAAATAAATAATAAAACTTATAATTTTCCATTATGTATTTTTGGGCAAAAGGTATTTGAATTAAATTTAAATAAAATAAGTAATCTTTCAACAAATCATATGAAAAATTTAATTACAGTATTTTATAAAAATAATAATGTTTATCCTGAATTAATCTTAATTGGGTTGAAAGATTATGATTGGAAAAAATTAGCTAAAATAAAAAAAATATGTGATCAAAATAAAATTGGATTTGATGTTATGAAAATTGGTCAAGCATCTGGAACATTTAATTTTTTAACTCTTGAAAAACGAGAATTCATTACAATTTTTATTTAAATATTTTTTATCCACATATCAAAATCTTTTAGAGCTTTTTTTGATTGAAATGCTTTTTTTTCTCTCCCTTTTAATTTTAACTTCATGTCAGTACTATCGATTAAACCAAAGTTAATATTCATTGGTTGAAATGTACTTATATTAGCATTTTCTGTTATATGTCTTAAAAGAGAACCATGAGCTGTTGTTTTTGGTGGAGATGTAAATTTTTTGTTTAAAATTATACATGATAGAATTTTACCAATAATATTTCCTATTGCTGTTGATTCAACATAGCCTTCAACTCCAGTAATTTGGCCTGCAAAAAAAACATTTTTGTTATCTTTTAATCTTAAAAATTTATCTAACACTTTTGGTGATTTAATAAATGTATTACGATGTAGTCCACCTAATCTGGCAAATTTTGCGTTTTCTAATCCAGGTATAGTTTTAAAAACATCTTTTTGGGCTTGGTAAGTCATTTTGGTTTGAAACCCTACAATATTATACAAAGTTCCTAATTTATTATCTTGTCTTAATTGAACAACCGCATATGGTTTTTCTTCAGAATGAATATTAGTCAATCCTACTGGTTTCATTGGTCCATATCTTAAAGTTTCAGGTCCTCTTCTTATCATTTCTTCAATTGGTAGACAGCTCTCAAAAAATGGTGTTTTATCAAATTCTTTAAATTCAGTTTTTGGGGAATTATTTATATCCTGAATTAATTTGTAATATTCAGTTTTTGATAAAGGGCAATTAATATAATCATCACCTACACCTTTGTCATATCTAGACTGCTTCCAAGCAACGTTCATATCAATACTTTCAAAATAAACTATAGGAGCTATAGCATCAAAAAAATCTAATGAGTCTTCTGATGTTAAATTATTAATTTCTAAGGAAAGGTTTTTTGACGTTAATGGACCTGAGGCTATAACAATTATGTCATCTTGAAAATCATTTAATTTAGTAATTTCTTTATTTATAACAGTTATATAAGGGTTTTTTTTAATTTTAAAGTCAATAAATTCTGCAAACATATCTCGGTCAACTGCTAATGCACTTCCAGCAGGAACTTTATTTAAATCTGCGGCTTTCATAATCAATGATTTCGACCTTCTTAGTTCTTCATGGAGTAAGCCAACAGCATTATAGGTGCTGTCATCAGATCTAAAAGAGTTAGAACAAACAAGTTCTGACAGCAAGTTTGTTTTATGAGCTTCAGTTTTAACACTAGGTCTCATTTCATATAAAATAGAATTTATCTTATTTAAAGATAGTTGATGAGCAACTTCACAACCGGAAAGACCACCACCTATTATATGAATGTTTCTTGACATTAAATTTTAAAATATTTTTTTTAAGAATTGACCAGTATAACTAGATTTTATTTTGCTTAGTTCCTCAGGTGTACCACATCCCACAATTTTACCACCTTTGTTACCTCCTTCTGGGCCTAAATCAACTACATAATCTGCAACTTTTATTACATCAAGATTGTGTTCAATAACAATAACAGTGTTGCCATTATTTACTAATCTTTGAATTACCTCTATCAACTTTTTAATATCATGGAAATGAAGACCTGTTGTCGGTTCATCTAATATATATATTGTTTTTCCAGTTCCTTTTTTTGATAATTCTTTTGATAGCTTAATTCTTTGTGCTTCACCTCCGGACAGTGTCGTAGCTCTTTGGCCAATCTTTATATAACCTAAACCAACTTCTTTTAATGTCTCTAATTTATCACGTATCATTGGAACTGCATTAAAAAGCTCTAAACCTTCTGAAACAGTTAAATCTAAAACATCTGAAATAGACTTATCTTGCCATTTTATTTCTAGAGTTTCTCTATTATATCTTTTTCCATTACATTCGTCACATTTAACGTAAACATCGGGTAAAAAATGCATTTCAATCTTAATAACTCCGTCACCTTGGCAGTTTTCACACCTTCCACCTTTTACGTTAAATGAAAATCTTCCCGGAAGGTAGCCTCTAGCCTTAGCTTCAGGTAATCCTGAAAACCAATCACGAATAAATGAAAAGGCACCTGTATAAGTTGCTGGATTTGACCTTGGAGTTCTTCCAATAGGAGATTGATCAATATCGATTATTTTATCTATTAGATAAAGTCCCCTAATTTCATCATGAGGTGAGGGTATACTACTTGCACCATTAAGAGATTTTGATAGAGCTTTTTGAAGTGTTTCTATAACAAGAGTGGACTTTCCTCCTCCAGATACTCCAGTAACACAAGTTAGAACGCCTAATGGAAAATCAACGGTAATATTTTGCAAATTATTTCCATTAGCGTTGACTACTGTAATTTTCTTTAGTGGGTTAATCAAACGTCTTTTAGATGGTATTTCGATATATTTTAAACCACTTAAATAGTTTCCAGTTATACTTTTTATATTGTTTTTAATATCTTTAGGTGTGCCTTCAGCAATAATATGGCCACCATCAATGCCCGCACCAGGGCCAACATCAACAATGTAATCAGCAGCAAGCATTGCTTCATGATCATGTTCCACTACTATAACCGTATTACCTAAATTTTTTAGTTTTTCCAATGTTTCAAGTAACTTTTCATTATCTCTTTGATGAAGACCTATACTAGGTTCATCTAAAACATATAAAACACCAGTCAAACCAGATCCTATTTGACTTGCTAAACGTATTCTTTGACTTTCACCACCGGATAATGTTCCACTTTTTCTATCTAGACTTAAATATCCAAGTCCAACACTTGTTAAAAAGCCAATTCTATCATTAATTTCTTTTAAAATTTGATTTGAAATTTTTTGTTCTTGATTGTTTAGCTTAGACTTTAGTCTATTAAACCATTTTTGAGTTTCAATAATTGGTAAATTTGTAATTTCAGATATATCTTTTTTATCTATTTTAACTGCTATTGACTCGTTTCTTAATCTTTTACCTTTGCAGGAAGGACAAGCCTGTTCAGATTGAAATCTTGATAGTTCTTCTTTAACCCATTTGCTATCAGTCTCTTTAAAACGTCTAATCAGATTAGGTACAATTCCTTCAAACACTTTTTTTGATCTATAAACTCTTGTTCCATCATTATAAACAATTTCTATTTTCTCATCTTTTGACCCATACAATAATGAATCTTGGACATTTTTTTCTAATTTTTTAAATGAAGTATCTAAATCAAATCCATAATGTTTGCCGAGAGATTCTAGTGTTTGATTATATAACTTACTTGTGTTGTTAGCCCAAGGTGCAATCACTCCTTCTCTAAAAGATAAAGTTTTATTTGGTATTATTAGACCTTCTGTGAACACATTTGAGTATCCTAAACCATCACATTCTTTACATGCTCCTGCTGGATTATTAAAGGAAAATAATCTAGGTTCTATCTCGTCGATTGTAAACCCAGTTTCAGGGCAAGAAAAGTTTGAAGAAAAAATTATTTTTTCATCACTTTCATTATTTAACAAATAAAGCAAACCATCAGATAAACTTAAAATAATTTCAATTGAATCGGCTAATCTTTGTTTTAGCTCTAAAAGTTTATTTTCGTCAGTTTTATTGATCACAATTCTATCAACCAAAACCTCTATATCATGTTTTTTATATCTATCTAATTTGGGTAATTCATCAATTTCATAAAAATCTCCGTTTACTCTAAATCTTTGGAAGCCTTTTCTGGATAGATCTTGAAATTCTTTTCTATACTCACCCTTTTTACTCCTAACAATAGGTGCTAATAAGTTAAATCTACTTTTATCTGGATATTCAATGATTTTATCTACCATCTGAGATATTGTTTGACTAACGATAGGCAAACCTGTTGCAGGAGAATATGGAATACCAATTCTTGACCATAATAATCTCATGTAATCGTAAATCTCTGTAACAGTTCCAACAGTTGATCTTGGGTTTTTACTAGTTGTTTTTTGTTCAATAGAAATAGCCGGTGATAGACCTTCAATTAAATCAACATCTGGTTTGTGCATCATTTGTAAAAATTGTCTTGCATATGCAGATAAAGATTCAACATACCGTCTTTGCCCTTCAGCATAAATCGTATCAAATGCTAGTGAACTTTTTCCTGAACCTGACAATCCTGTAATAACTATTAGATTATTTTTTGGAAGATCGACATTAATATTTTTAAGATTGTGTTCTCTAGCTCCACGAACTTGGAGGAATTTACTTGGAAGTAAGTTTTTAGTCATAATATTTGATTTATTGGTTGTATATAATTGTTATAGATCTAATATATTTAGTATCTAACCTTAGGAGCGTCAAGATGAGTGGTAGTATTAATAAAGTAATTATAGTAGGTAATTTAGGTAGAGATCCAGAAGTTGGTGCGTTACAAAATGGTGATAGAGTTGTCAGGTTAAGTATAGCAACTTCTGAGAGGTGGAAAGATAAGTCGTCTGGAGAACCTAGAGAAAAAACTGAGTGGCATCGAGTTGTTATATTTAATGAACCTGTAGGTCGAATTGCAGAACAATATCTTAAAAAAGGAAGCACTGTTTATATAGAAGGCCAACTTCAAACCAGAAAATGGACAGACCAAGAATCAGGTCAAGATCGCTATACTACTGAAATTGTTTTATCAAGATTTAAAGGTGAGCTAACTTTATTAGGTTCGCGCAACAATTCAAATGTTAACAATATGAGTAGCGAAACTAATAGTGAAACTACTCTTTCGAGTAATGAAAAGCCTAAGGTATTAGATGAGCCTTTATCTATCGATGATGATGAGATTCCATTTTAATAGTAGATATATCTAGTATTTATATTTGTATTGTATTACAATATGTAGTATTAGGATAATAACTTGGAAAATAATTCAGAAAACTCGGAAAATCCAAACATAACCTCTATATCAATCAGTGATGAGATGAAAAAGTCTTATCTTGATTACGCAATGAGTGTAATTGTGTCAAGAGCATTACCTGATGTTAGGGATGGATTGAAACCTGTTCATAGAAGAATTTTATATGCCATGTATAAAGGTGGATATGATTGGTCTAAACCTTATAGAAAATCAGCTAGAATTGTTGGTGATGTTATGGGTAACTATCATCCTCATGGCGATGCTGCAATCTATGATTCTATGGTAAGAATGGCTCAAGACTTTTCAATGAGAGTTGAATTAGTAGATGGTCAAGGTAATTTTGGGTCTGTGGATGGAGATCCTCCTGCAGCAATGAGATATACTGAATCTAAACTATCTAAATCTTCTGAATTATTACTGCGTGATATTGATAAAGAAACAATATCATATGTTCCAAATTATGATGATTCACAATATGAACCTTCCGTTTTACCTGCAGAATTTCCAAATATTTTAGTTAATGGTGCAGGTGGCATAGCTGTAGGTATGGCAACTAATATTCCACCTCATAATCCAGTTGAGGTGATAAATGCTTGTAAACACCTTTTGAATAACAATGATTTGTCAATTGATGAATTAATGGAATATGTTAAAGGGCCAGATTTTCCTAGTGCTGGATATATTCTAGGTAAATCTGGAATTATGGACGCTTACAAAAACGGAAAAGGTAGCGTCATAATGAGAGCGAAAGTTGATGTTATTAATAATGAAAATGGTAAAGACAAGGTTATTATCACTGAAATCCCTTATCAAGTAAATAAGTCATTATTATTAGAGAAAATTGGTGAATTAGTAAGAAATAAAACTATTGAAGGTATTTCAGATTTACGAGATGAGTCTGATAGAAATGGTATGCGTATTGTTATTGATATAAAGAAAGACTCTCAAGGAGATATTGTTTTAAATCAACTTTGGAAACACACGAGACTACAATCAACTTTTTCAATTAATATTTTAGCGCTTGATAACGGCCAACCAAAGCAAATGAATTTAAAAGAAATCTTATTATCTTTTAATAAATTTAGAAAAGAAGTTGTTTTAAATAGAACAAAATTTTTACTTAACAAAGCACGAGATAGAGCACATATATTATCAGGTTTATTAGTAGCTTTAAAAAATATTGACGAAGTAATTAAAATAATTAGATCCTCCAAAGATGCTGAAATAGCTAAATTAGAATTATGTAAAAGAAATTGGAATTCAAATGATATTGAAAAATATATTAAATTAATTGATGACCCAGATTACAAAGTTGTCGATGGAACATATAAACTTTCTGAAACACAAGCAAAAGCAATTTTAGAACTTAGATTACAGAGGTTGACCGGTTTAGAATCTGAAAAAATATTAATTGAAATCAATGAATTAGTTGAAAATATTAATAAATATCTTTCAATTATAACGGATGATGTGATTTTAAAGGAATTGATTATTTCAGAGTTTGATGAGGCTATTAGTAGATTGAGTTCTGCGAGAAAAACAATTATTTTAGATAGCTATGCTGATCAAGATGATGAAGATCTTATTCAAAAAGAAGATATGGTAGTTACAGTCAGTCATAGGGGATACATAAAAAGGGTTCCTTTATCAACTTATAAATCACAAAGAAGGGGTGGAAAAGGTAGAGCTGGAATGAAAATGAGAGATGAAGATATGGTTACTTCATTATTCGTTACTGACACTCATACTCCAATATTATTCTTTACTTCCAAGGGGATGGTATATCAATTAAAATGTTACAAATTACCAATTGCTGCCCCTCAGGCACTTGGTAAGGCAATGATTAATATCCTTCCTATTGATACTACTGAAAAAATACAAACTGTTATGCCAATGCCTTCAGAAAAAGATAGTTGGAATGAATTACAAATTTTATTTGCAACTAAAAATGGTAACGTTAGACGAAACCAATTAAATGATTTTGTTAATATAAGACAAAATGGTAAAATTGCTATGAAACTACATGATGATGATGAGTTGGTTTCTGTCTTACCCTGTAATTCTACTGACAATTTTTTCTTAGCTACTAGACAAGGTAAAGCTATTAGGTGTGATATTAATGATGTTAGGATATTTGTTGGTAGAGATTCTTCTGGTGTAAGAGGAATAAAACTAAAACCAAATGATTATGTGGTTTCAATGTCTATAGTAAACGAAAATTCAAAGCAATTTGTTTTATCAGTTACTGTAAATGGCTTTGGGAAAAGAACAGCAGTTGAAGATTATAGAATTACAAATAGAGGTGGACAAGGTGTTGCAAATATTGAATGTTCTGACAGAAATGGTCCAGTTGTATCATCGTATATAGTAACATCTGAAGATGAAATTATGCTTGTTACCAATGTAGGTAAACTTATAAGACTTAAGGTTCACGAAAATGAAAACAACTCTATTAGAGTTACTGGTAGAAAAACTCAAGGAGTTAAATTGTTTGATGTATCAGTTGAAGAAAAGGTTGTTTCTGTAGCATTGCTTATTGACAATGATGATAATGATAACGATAACGATACAAATACAAATATTGATTAATTAATCAACTTAATTGAAAAAGATAATATAAATTATGAAAATAGGCCTTTATCCAGGAACTTTTGATCCTTTAACAAATGGTCACTTAGATATAATCAAAAGGTCTTCTAAATTGTGTGACAAACTTATAATAGCAGTAGCAAAGAATACATCAAAAAACCCATTATTTTCTATTGAAAAAAGAATTAATTTAATAAATAAATCTCTTCTAGATTGTGAAATTGATACTAAATTTGTTTATGCAGAAGCATTTGACAATCTTTTAATTGATTTTGCTAAAATAAATTCTGTTAATATAATTATAAGAGGTTTAAGAGTTGTATCAGATTTTGATTATGAATTTCAAATGGCAGGTATGAATAAAA
>MDTB01212440.1_pt1 | contig 29153 bp, 26 predicted proteins | sample 811161 | NCBI WGS metagenome assembly MDTB01 (sample SAMN05326650, study PRJNA326480) | marine metagenome | isolation source: seawater | place: Mediterranean Sea | collected 2009
AAAATAAAGAAAAAATTAATGAATTAAAAACAATGGGCTTGGTGAAAATGGTTGGAAGAGATTATATTATGCAAGAAGGAGATATTGCATACTTTATTAAAGGACAATGATTAACAAAAAACCTAAAATTGGTGTTGTCGGAGCAGGACATCTAGGCAAACATCATATAAAACATTTATCTAGACACCAGAACGTAGATTTTGTAGGAGCCTTTGATGTTGACTCAAAATCTTTAAATGACGTATGTGTCGAGTTTTCCGTTAAAGCTTTAGAGAGTTTGGACCAACTATTGTCTTTTTGCGATGCTGTTCATATTGTAACACCAACGAATACCCATTTTGGAATTGCTGAAATTTTTTTGAAGAACAAAAAAGATGTTTTAATTGAAAAACCAATTACCAACACAGTTGAAGAAGCTATGTTGTTAATTGACTTAGCTAAAAAAAATAATTGTATAATTCAAGTTGGCCATATTGAAAGATTTAATCCAACAATAAATAAGCTAAAAGCTTTGATTGAAGAACCGCATTATATTGAAATTGAAAGACTCGCTCCCTATCAGTCCAGAGGTACAGAGGTTCCAGTTGTGCTTGATTTAATGGTACATGATATAGATTTAATCTTAGAAATGGTTAACAGCCCAATTAAGAAAATTAATGCAAGCGGGGCAAAAATGATGAGCAGAACTGTAGATCTTGCACATGCACATATAAAGTTTGAAAATGGTGTAGTTGCTAATTTAAAATCAAGTAGGATATCTCAAAACTATGTTCGCAAAATAAGAACTTACCAGAAAAACCTGTATAGTATTACTGATTTAATGATTCCTCAAATTGAATTATATGGGCTTGAAAACAATAACAAGATTTCTTCAAATGTACAGTCCAAGGAAATTGATACGCATAGAGGTAAAGAGACTTTATTTTATGAAAAATTTTTCCCAGAAAATAAAGATGCTCTTCTCGAAGAAATAAATCATTTTATCGATTGTATAAACACAAGATCTGAACCAAGCGTTAATGGTAAAGCGGGTGCTGATGCATTGGACATAGCTCTACAAATTGAAAACGATATTTTTTTAAATGAATAAGGAAAAAATTTTTATTATTGCTGGAGAAGACTCTGGTGATTTGCATGGCGCAAAGCTAATTGAATCAATTAAGAAAATTAATCCCTTTGCTGAATTTATCGGAATTGGAGGCATTAAAATGCAAGGTGCTGGTTTAAAAGCTACGGAACATATTAAAAATTTAAACGTTATTGGAATTTTTGAAGTCATTAAGCATTATCCTAGAATTAAAAAAATTTTTAATCAGACTTTAGATGAAATAAAAAAAGAAAAACCAGATAAGATTATATTAATAGATTATCCTGGATTTAATTTAAGGTTGGCAAAAAAATTAAAGTCTTTAGATTTTCATGTAACTTATTTTATTTTACCTCAAGTTTGGGCTTGGAAAGAATCCAGAGCTAAAAGCCTTGATGAAAACTGTAATAAACTAATTAGTATAATTCCATTTGAAAAATCTTGGTTCGCCAAAAAAGGTATAAATGTACATTATGCAGGGCATCCGCTCGCTAAACTAAGTAACCATAGTTACGATAGAGAAAAATTTTGCATTAAACACAATATACCTCTTAACAATAAAATCATTCTTTTGATGCCTGGCAGTAGGAGAGCTGAAATTAAAAGACATTGGACTATTTTTGAGGATTCAGCGAAAATTCTTTTTTCAAAAAGAGGTGATTTATCTTTTGTTTTGGTGGAAGGGCAAAACGTTTCCATAAATCCAGATATCGATTTAATTAAAATTAAAAAAAATCAATATGAAGCTATCAATTTAGCTGATGCTGCAATTATTTGTTCTGGTACAGCAACGCTAGAGGCTACAATGCTACGTTGTCCTATGATAGTTTGTTACAAACTTTCTTCTGCTACATGGTTCTTAGCAAAAATATTATCAAAAGTTGAATATTTATCACTAAGCAACCTTATAGCAAAAGAAGAGGTTGTGAAAGAGTATCTCCAGAACGATATGAATGCTAAGAATCTTTCAGACGGTGTCATTAATTTATTGAAAAAAGGGGAAAAAGATATACTTATGAAGAAATATCACAAACTAATAAATAAACTAAAAAATGATCAGAACCCCTATGATTCAGCAGCTCGGTACATATATGATTAGAAGGATTATAAAGACAAAATTAATACATTTATTAATATTGATTGCATATCGTTTCAATAGAACGTTGGTTGTTGGTGAGAAGAATATAAAAAATATTGACTCTTTTGTCTTGGTTACATGGCACGGTAAATGTTTAGGGGTTATGGAACATTTTCGTAAAAGAAATTATCATGTTTTAATAAGTCAAAGCCGTGATGGAGATATAATATCTGATATTTCAAGAAAATTTGGATATAAGCTTTTTAGAGGCTCAAGTAATCGTGGAGGTAAAGAAGCTATGAAAAAAATGTATGAGTTTTTTTCATTAAACCCAACCGGAAAACTAATAATTACACCCGATGGGCCAACGGGGCCCGAGCATAAAGTAAAACCAGGCGCTTTTCTACTTGCAAAAAAATCTAAAAAGCCAGTTGTACCGGTAATAGTGGACGTAAAAAGAAGTTGGAAATTTAAGAATTGGCACACTTTTTACCTTAGCAAGCCATTTTCAAAAATGCGTGTTGTTTATGGTAAGCCTATATATTTTAATGAAACTGATGGTTCAGATTTTGGTATTCAAAAAATTGAGAGCGCTCTACATGAAGCAGATCAAATAGCATGTCAACATGAAAGGCGTTGACATTATAATGAATAATAAAATTATAACTTTCCTATTGCCTTCAATATTATATGTTTTTCCTATACACGTTTTATATATATTTTTTAAAAATTTTTTATATGATTTTAAATTGATTAAGCCTGTCAAAATAAATTCTAAAGTTATAAGCATCGGAAATGTGTCTTTGGGTGGAACAGGTAAAACTCCAACAACAATTTCTATTGCAAAGTTTTTGCAGAAAAAGGGTTTTTCAGTAGGCATAGTTTCTCGAGGTCACGGGAGAAAGAATGGATCAGAGAGTTTTTTAGTCGATAATCAGCATTGGAGTATATGTGGAGATGAGGTTGTTTTGTTAAAAAATAATCTTGTACCCGAAATACATATTTTCGTTTCACGTAATAAAATCTTTGCGGCAAAGCAATTATCAAAAATGGGTTGCGATGTTATATTATTAGATGATGCATTTCAACATAGAAAAATTCATAGAGATATCGATATTGTTCTTCTTGGACCTGAAAATCATTTCAAAAGCAAACAAAAGATTTATCCTTATGGCTTATTAAGGGAACCATTTAAATCTATAAAAAGAGCAGATATCACTATATTAACTAAAAATAATATGATTGATAATAAATCTGGTCTTTTTGCAGATCATACTTTAAACCTTGAGGTTGAAGATAAAATTCTATCAACTGGAAATAATAAATCGATTAAAGACTTATTAAAAAACTCTAAAAATCTTTCTTTGTGCTCCATAGGAGACCCTAACACTTTTTCAAAAACTCTTAAAACTTTGAATATTAATATAAAAAAACAATTAGTATTTGCTGATCATTGGCCTTTCTCTAAAAAAGATATAGATGAAATTAATATGCTCGCACTTGAAAACGGGCTAAAAAATATTGTCTGCACGGAAAAAGACTATGTAAAACTTTTAGAATTTAAAAACTTGCTTAATATTGATATTAATGCTATCGTATTAAAACATACGTTATCTAACGGCATAAAAAATGATATTTTATGTCGACTAGCATAAAATTTACACCATTGACATTGGATATGTAATAAGCTAAGTTTTTGGACATTTAACACATTAGGAGGATTTAAATGGTAGAATTATTTTTAGAAGGTGGGCCTTTCATGTGGCCTATTTTAATTTTATTGCTTGCAGGACTTGGTCTTGTTGGAGAGAGAGCTTATTCGCTCAATCAGTCTAAGGTTGACTCTGACGGTTTTATGGATGCTCTAAGAAATGCTTTAAAATCAGGTGGTACAAAAAAAGCAACAGGCATATGTGATGGTCACGACGGTCCCGTTGCAAATATCTGTCAGGCTGGTTTAGCTAAAGTGGGCAAGGGCCCTGATCAAATAGAAAAGGCCATCGAAAATGCTGGTTCTTTAGAAATGGCATTTTTAGAAAAAAACATGGGTTGGTTAACAGCAATTATTGCTATTGCACCAATGATGGGTTTTACAGGAACTGTTGCTGGTATGATTTTTGCATTTGATGCTATTGCAGCCGCAAATGATATTTCTCCAGCTGTTGTTGCTGTTGGTATATCACAAGCCCTTTTAACTACTGCTTTTGGTTTAATTGTGGCAATGATCATTCAGATTGCGCAAAACCTTTTTTCTTCAATGATTGATGGAATGGTTTTAGATATGGAAGAAAGATCAATCGAAATTACTGATTTATTAAGAGAATCAAAGTAAAGCATGGCTCTTAGAGAAAGAAAAGCCCGCGTTGGGGCTATTCCTGAAGGTGGAATGGCAGATATAGCATTCCTTTTGCTTGTATTCTTTTTGGTTACAACCACCATTGATATGGATAAAGGTTTAGGAATTATTCTCCCAGCCGAAGGACAAGAGCTTGAGATTAATAAAAAGAATATCCTCAACTGCTTAATTAGTGCATCTGGTAATGTTTTATTGGGTGGTGAGCCCGTAGCTATGAAAGATCTGAGTAGAAGAGTCAAAGAAGAGATTCGTGCAAATGAAAAACTGATTATTTCGGTTAAAGCTCACGAAAAATCTGAATATGATGTTTATGTTGAAGTTTTAGATCAACTAAAGCTAGCGAATGCTACTAGAATATCAATAGCGGAGACCGAATAATGAAGTTTAGAAGAAAATCTGCAGTAGAATCAAAAATATCGACATCCTCCATGCCTGATATAATTTTTATGTTACTAATATTTTTTATGGTAACCACTGTTCTTAGAGAGTTTTCTGGTCTTCCTGTTTCATTGCCTAGAGCAGAAAGAATTGAAAAGCTTGAATCCAAAAGACATACTTCTGATATATGGGTTTCAAAAGATGGGTTAATTTCTATCGAAGATAAACTATACAACAATCAAGATGTTCGTCATGTAATGTATGAAAAAAGAGCATCTAATCCCCAGCTGACAGTATCTCTAAAAGCAGACCAAGCAGCTAGAATGGAAACTATATCGGATATCCATAATGAGCTACGTAAAGCAGATGCTTTAAAACTTAACTATTCTACTAAAGTAAAGGCTCCCAACTAAGATGGATGACTTAATAAAGATACTTAGAGGTTTTAGTCCATTTTCTTTCATAGTTGATTTCTTTTTAAAAAGAGCTAAGCTTCTTGAAAACACATTGAAAGAAAAATATTCCACTGTACTAAGGGTTGGTTTTTTGTTTGCTTCATTTATTCTGTTGGTTGGCTTTTATTCATTACAGAGGTTTGAGAATGATATTGAAATTGAAACAGAAAGCCAAATAATTATTGAAAATATTGAGATACCGGAAACACAACAATTTGAGACACCTCCTCCTCCAGCAAGGCCATCTGTACCTGTAGAATCTGAAGACGACGATCTTGCTGATGACTTAACTATAGAAGAAACAGATTTAGATAATTTTGATGCGTGGGATGCTCCACCACCACCACCTTCTGGACCGCAGGTGAAATTTATTCCTTATGACGATCCTCCTAGACCTCTATTTCCGATTCGTCCAGTATATCCTGATATTGCACAAGAAGCTGGAATTGAAGGTCAAGTTTTAGTTCAGTGCTTTATTGATAAAACTGGTAAGGTAAAGGAAACAATAGTTCTTAAGGGAATTCCAAACACAGGATTAAATGAGGCTGCCGTAGATGCTCTAAGAAAAACTAGATTTAGACCCGCTAAACAACGTGAAACAAAAGTGGGAGTATGGATTACTATACCTATAAACTTTAAACTTCAAAACTAACTAACAACTGTATACTTTTTAGACTTTACATCATTTAAAAACCCCATTTTTATTTTATCTCCATTGTTAAGAGAACCTACACCTTTTGGTGTTCCAGTATAAATTATATCTCCTTGTTTTAGTTCTACGATAGCTGAGAGGTGCAAAACAATATTTTCAAAAGAAAAAATCATATTTTTTATCTTTCCAGTCTGCCTTCTTTCTTTATTTACTTCCAAGTAAAATATGCTAGGACACTGTGTTTTAAAATCATTGTCTAGTACTGCCGAGCCTTCAAACGACTTAGATGGAAACCAGGGTAGACGTTTTTGCTTAAGCTTCTTTTGTAAATTTCTCTTGGTTAAATCAATTCCTAATGAATAACCAGAAATAAATTTTTTTGCTTCCTTTAGGTTTTTGGGAGATCCTTCTTTCCCAATTAAAAGGACTACTTCTACTTCATAATCAATATTGTGCTCTTTTGGTATTTTAATAATATTGCTAAGATTGATTGATGAGTTTGATTTTTGAAAAAATATTGGTTCAGTTGGTATTTTGTTACTTAGTTCTTTTGCGTGCGCTGCAAAATTTCTTCCAACGCAATAGACGTTTTCAATCTTGGGTTTTTGCTTCATTTTTTTTATTTAAAAATCCCATTAAATTACTCATTATATACTGCTGATTTAATCTTGCAATATTTGTTTGACCAATTTCTTTTGGGCACTCTGCTGAACATGCACCAGTATTTGTACATGCACCAAAACCCTCATCATCCATAGTTGCCACCATATTAACAACTCTTTCTCTACTTTCTTTTTCTCCTTGTGGTAAAAGAGAAAGGTGTGAAACTTTTGCTGAAGTAAATAACATTGCAGATGAATTCTTGCACGCTGCTACACAAGCACCGCAACCAATACAAGCGGAAGATAAAAAGGCTTCATCTGCATTCTCTTTTGCAATTGGCAGAGAGTTGGCTTCAGGTCCACCTCCTGTGTCTACCGAAACATAACCCCCCGAAGATATTATTTTATCAAAGGATTTTCTGTCAACAGCTAAATCTTTTATTACAGGAAAGGATTCTGCTCGAAACGGTTCAAGCAAAATTTCGTCTTCATTTTTAAATGCTCTCATATGCAACTGACAAACAGTTGTAGCTTTTTGTGGACCGTGCGGTCTTCCATTTATCATAAATCCGCAGGAGCCACAAATACCTTCTCTACAGTCATGGTCAAACGCTACGGGATTTCTTTTTTCTTTCACTAGCTTGATATTTAAAATATCTAACATTTCAAGAAATGAAATATTTGGATCTATGTTTTCGAGTCTATATTTTTTTAGTACCCCATCTTTTTTTCCTGAGTTTTGTCTCCATATTTTCAGATTGATATTCATTTACTTATAGCTTCTTGTTTTGAGTTTGATATTATTGTATTTCAGTTCTTCTTTAAATAATTTAGGGTTCTCTTTTTCAGAATAATCCCATGCTGAAACATACTTATAGTCAATATCATTTCTTTCTGCTTCATTTTCTTTTGTTTGATATTCTTCTCGAAAATGTGCTCCACACGATTCTTTTCTATCTAATGCGTCAAATGCCATTAGCTCTGCAAGTTCAATAAAATCTTTAATTCTCAATGCTTTTTCTAATTCTTGGTTTATGTCTTTATCGCTTCCAGGAATGGAAATTTTATTCCAAAATTTTTGTTTTACTTTGGGAATTTCGCTTAAAGCAGTTTTTAAACCGCTTTCATTTCTAGCCATTCCAATTTTATCCCAGACTATTTTTCCTAATTCTCTATGTATTTCATCTACTGCGAGATCGCCATCAACCTCCATTAATTTCTTAATTTCTAGCTCTGTTTTTTCTTTTGCTTCTATAAATTCAGCAGTGTTTGTAATATCTTTCGTTATCGGCTTCTCTTTTGCTAAAAAATCCATTGCTGTATGCGGCACTACAAAATATCCATCTGCTAACCCTTGCATAAGAGCGCTTGCTCCTAATCTATTGGCACCGTGATCAGAAAAATTGCTTTCTCCTATTGAAAAAAGGCCATTTACAGTTGTCATTAAATTATAGTCTACCCATAAACCCCCCATTGTATAATGAACTGCAGGATAAATTTTCATTGGTGTTTCATAAGGGTTTTCATCCGTTATATTCTGGTACATATCAAAAAGATTTCCATATTTTTCTTTAATAAATTCTTTTCCTTTTTCCTCAATTGCTTTCTGAAAATCTAAGTATACTGCAAATCCGGTAGGGCCTATTCCTCTGCCCTCATCACATACTTCTTTTGCTCTTCGACTTGCAACATCCCTTGGAACAAGGTTACCAAAAGCGGGATATATCCTTTCCAAATAATAGTCTCTTTCTTCTTCTGGAATATCGGTTGCTTTTCTTGTTTCGTCTTTCTTTTTTGGTACCCACACCCTGCCATCATTCCTTAAACTTTCACTCATCAAGGTTAGTTTTGATTGAAAATCATTTTTAACTGGAATACAAGTTGGATGAATCTGCGTAAAGCTTGGATTAGCAAAAAGTGCTCCTTTTCTATGGGCTCTCCAGTTAGCAGTAACATTACTGGCCATTGCATTAGTTGATAAGTAATATACATTAGAATATCCTCCTGTGGCTAATATTACTATGTCTCCACTGTGTGTTGATATTTCTCCGTTTATTAAGTTTCTAGTTACAATCCCCTTGGCTTTTCCATCTACTAAAACTACGTCAAGCATATCATGTCTAGGGTAAAATGTTACCTTCTTTTTTTTCATTTGTCTACTCAGTGCTGAATAAGCCCCGAGCAAAAGCTGTTGTCCTGTCTGTCCTCTTGCGTAAAATGTTCTTGAAACTTGAACCCCTCCAAAAGAGCGATTATCTAATAGGCCTCCGTATTCCCTTGCAAAAGGGACACCTTGCGCCACGCATTGATCTATAATATTTTTACTTATTTCTGCAAGCCTATAAACATTTTCTTCTCTAGATCTAAAATCTCCTCCTTTGATGGTATCATAAAAAAGTCTCATTACACTGTCACCGTCGCTTTTATAATTTTTAGCAGCATTAATACCCCCCTGCGCAGCAATACTATGTGCTCTTCGTGGTGATTCATGAAAAGAAAAAGCATGTACATTAAATCCTTTTTCAGCCAGAGTTGCTGATGCAGATGCTCCAGCTAAACCTGTACCAATGACTATTACTTTATATTTATTTGCTTCTTCCGTTGATAAAGTATCTAAAGACTTCTTATAGTCTTCCCACTTGGTATATAAATCTCCCTCTGGTGCCTTCGAAAATAAATTAAAGTCTGTCACTATACTATCCTCACAATAAAACCGAACCAAACAGGTATGGAAATAAATCCAAGCGGTATCCAAAACCAAAAAATTGCTGCTATATTGTTATAAATTTTTTCATATTTAGTTCCGACAATGCCAAGCGTTTGTCCAGCTGATGCAATACCATGCTTTAAATGATATCCTAATAAAGCAATTGCTATTATATAAAATATCGAGACCAGGGGGCTACCAAATCCAACCGAACTTTCTGTTACCACAAAGTAGTAACTCATTCCCTGAAGGTCAAAATTAAATTTATACCAAAATGTTGACCAGTGTGTTGTAAGGAATATAAACACAACACTCCCTGTAAAAGCGGCATATTTTGCTGCACCAGAAGTATTTTTTTTACTGTATGAACTTATCACTCTTTTTGCTTTTCTATTTTTTATCCATAACAAAATTCCACTATATGCATGGCTTAAAACAAAAAGAACTAGAAAGAACTCCGCTATTCTTATTAAGAAACCAAGTTTATGTAGTTTTTCTACATAAGCGTTAAATGCGGCTTCGCCGACAAAAAGAAATAAATTTCCAAATAAATGGAAGGCCATAAAAAGAGCTAGGGATAGCCCTGTTATAGCCATCAAAATTTTTCTCCCGACGGAAGATGTTAATAGTTTTATTATAGACATATTTAAGTGATGCTTATTTTAAAACTCATTTAGATAAATATAAAGGTAAATTGCTCATTTTAAGCTCGATTTACTTAAAAATTTTAATGTAAAGTAAGTACAATTAAATTTCTGTATTAAAAAACTAAAACGAATATTCGTTTAGTTTAGAAACCTGTTTTCTGAGTTCGTTCAGGCTTCCTTTGTATGTTTTTTTGTTAAAAACAACGGTCCACTCTCCTGTCGGTTTACCATCAGTAAAACTTCCCTCTATAGTTGGATTTTGCCTAGGAGCCACATAGCTCCACTTGCCACTCTTTAAACCATCCTTGTAGTTTCCTTTACCAAAAAATCTTGATCCAAAATCTATATCAGAACCTTCTGTCCACTCGCCCTGTTTAACATCAGATTCAAAGTTTCCCTCTGCAATTCTTCTACCGTTTTTAGCAAATAATGACCAAAGACCTTCTTTTTTACCAAATTGGTATGAACCGCTTTGAGACCTTTCAAGGGATCCATCTTTTTGTGAAAAATACTCTTCCCAATCTCCTGTTTTAATTCCTTTTCTAAAAGAACCTTTGCCTCTAATGTCAGAATATGGAGAAAGATTATGAAATTCTCCTTCAAGGATTCCATTTACATAATTTTCTTGCCAGCCTTTATCGACACCATTCTTATACCAAATCCACTTTCCTGTTTTATCTCCTTGTTCATAGTCGCCCTCGCTAACTATAACTTCAAAAGCATCCCAACTTTTCCATAAACCCTGTCTTTCCCAATTTTTATAATCACCAGCTCGAATGACGACTAGTGTGTTTGGATCCCACTCTCTCCATCTTCCTTCACCGTTTTCAAAAACTATTTCACCTGTTTTTCGAAGCCTATTTTCACTGTCTCTGCTCCACTGCGTCCAAGTTCCAACCGGCTTACCCTCTTCATACTTAATATATTCTAGTCTCTTATTGTTGTCCATTGGTCCAGGGAATACATATGTAATCTGCTCTCCTTCAGGAGCTCCCTTGATATAATTTGCTTTTTTTCTGGTACCGTTTTTATAATCAATTTCAACCCACGGTCCATTTTTTATGCCTTTTTTATAGGTTCCTAATTTTTCGCCATACTTATCAATAACGTCGCCTGAAAAAAGCTTGTTTGATTCTGCCACATATGCAAGGTTGTCTTCTCCAATGCTTATTTCATCTTCATAAATTTCTCCAGAACATGAAACAAAAAATATAGTTAAAAATAATATAAATGTTTTTTTCACTGTCTCTCCTTAAATTTATTTCCGGTCTTAAAACCGTTATTATAAATCAATTAAAATGTATTCATAATGAACAATAAACAAAAAATATATTTTTTTTCACAGTTACAAACTGATGGTGACCAAAATATGGTTGATCTCCTTGGTGGAAAGGGTGCTAATATTGCTGAAATGTGTAAGCTTGGCCTTCCTGTTCCTCCAGGCTTTACCCTTGCAACGCCTTTATGTTCCGAATACCTGAAGACTCGTTCTCTTTCTGTATCTTTGAAAAAAAATATTAAATCAAATATTATTAAAACAGAAAAAATAATTGGTAAATCTTTTGGCGGAGAAAATCCCTTGCTATTTTCGGTTAGGTCTGGAGCGCCTGTTTCCATGCCGGGCATGATGGAAACAATTTTAAATATAGGCTTAACTTCTAAAACAATACCTTTTCTAATAAAAAAATCTAAAAATGAGTCTTTTGTTTATGATAGCTACAGAAGACTGATAATGATGTATGCTGATGTTGTTATGGAAAAGGCTTTGGGTCTCAATAATAATAAATATAGCATACGTGAAAAGATGGAGGAAATATTACGGGACACAAAAGATAAAAAAGGTTATAAAGCTGATTCATCTATGAAGTCAGCAGACTGGAGGTCTTTATCCGAAAAATATTTATCTCTTGTTAAAACAACTTTTGGTGTGCCTTTTCCAGATGATCACTATGAACAACTTTTTGGTGCGTGTGAAGCTGTTTTTGCTAGCTGGAATGGAAAAAGAGCAAAAGAATACAGGTCTTTTGAAAAAATATCACCGTCCATGGGAACGGCTGTTAATGTTCAAGCAATGGTATTTGGCAACCTTGGTCATGGTTGCGGTACTGGCGTTGCATTTACAAGAAACCCATCAACCGGTGAAAATATTTTTTTTGGTGAATGGCTGCCTAATGCTCAGGGGGAAGATGTTGTTGCTGGTATAAGAACTCCTTATCCAATTGTGGGTGGTAAAAACTCCAAAAACTCCTTGGCTGTATCTATGCCTAATGCTTTTAGCGAACTTAAGGTTATTAGAAAAAAATTAGAGAACCATTTTGATGATATGCAAGATATAGAGTTTACAATTCAAGATGAAAAACTTTGGATGCTTCAAACCAGAACAGGAAAAAGAACGGGTATTGCTGCAATAAAAATTGCGACTGATATGGTTAAAGAAAAATTAATTTCTAGACGAATTGCGCTGAGTCGCGTTAAACCTCTTCAAATCTATGAAAGCTTATTAAAGAATATTAAACCAGAATATCTTGAAAAAATTCCTCCTTCTGGCACAGGCTTAGCTGCTGGTCCCGGAGCCTCTGTAGGCACTGCTGTGTTCAGCGCTGAAAAAGCTGAGGAGCTAGGGAAAAAAGGTAAAAAAATTATTTTAATCAGAGAAGAAACGTCCCCTGAGGATATTCACGGAATGCATTATTCTGAAGGCATTCTAACATCAAGGGGTGGACTAACAAGCCATGCGGCTCTTGTAGCAAGGGGTTGGGGGAAAAGCTGTATAGTAGGATGTAAGGATCTAATAATAAATAAACATTTAAATTTTGCATCTCTTGGTAAACATAAAATTAATGAAGGAGATTTCATAACTCTCAATGGTTCAACTGGAGAAATATTTCTAGGTAAACTAGGTTTATTCCAAACCCCTATTAATTCCTCGGGTCCGTTAAATGAGCTTTTGTCTTGGGCAGATAAGATAAGAACTTTAGGTATTCGAACTAATGCTGATACTGCTAAAGACTGTGAAAGGGCGCTTTCTTTTGGCGCAGAGGGTGTGGGCCTTTGCAGAACCGAACATATGTTTTTTAATGAAAAGCGTGTACACGACTTTAGGAAAATGGTTTTGTCTGATTCTGAAAAAGAAAGAAAAGAACATCTTAAAAAACTTTTACCCTATCAAACAAAAGATTTTTACAACATACTTAAAAAAATGGATGGAATGCCAGTTACTGTCAGGTTGCTTGACCCTCCTTTACATGAATTTATAAACATTAATAAAAACGAACTAAAAAAACTTGCTAATGATTTTAGTCTGCCGTTACAAAAGGTTGAAGAAAGAGTAGAGCTATTAAAAGAAGCTAATCCCATGTTAGGACATCGTGGTTGCAGGCTTGGAATTTCTTATCCTGAAATAACAGCGATGCAAGCGAGAGCAATTTTAGGAGCGGCAGTCAAACTTAAAAAAGAAGGGTTTTCTCCAAAAGTTGAATTAATGATTCCTCTTGTATCTCACATAAATGAGTTTCTAGATCAAAAAAATGTTGTTCTTAAGGTCTACGAAAAAATTAGGTTAAGAGAGGGTATTAATCTTAGTTTTAAAATAGGTACAATGATTGAAGTACCTCGTGCTTGCCTTACTGCTAAAGATATTGCAAAAAACGCTGATTTTTTGAGTTTTGGTACAAACGACCTTACCCAAACAACTTTTGGTTTCAGCAGGGACGACACCGGTACATTTTTTCCACATTATTTTGAAAAAGATGTTTTGGAAGTAGACCCTTTTGAACAAATAGATCAAAAGGGCGTTGGAAGGCTTATGGAAATAGCCATCAGTGAATCTCGCGCAATAAAAAACAATATTTCTATTGGTATATGTGGCGAACATGGCGGAGAACCAAACAGTATCGAATATTGTAAATCTTTAGGACTTGACTATGTTAGTTGCTCTCCTTATCGTGTACCTATAGCGCGTCTTGCTGCTGCACAGGTTGAATTATGATAAAGAAATATAAAATAGTGATTTTTGGTGCCACCGGTTTTACAGGTGAGCTTTGTGTAAAATACATGTTTGATAAATATCCAGACGTCCCTGTGGCAATTGCCGGTAGAAACATTGACAAACTTAATAAAATTAAAAACAAATATAATCTGCCTTATCCTGTTATTGTAGCTGATGCTTTTGATGTAAAAGCGCTGAATAATCTGTGTAAGGATGCAGAAGTTATATTAACAACGGCTGGACCATACCACAAATATGGGTCCAATTTAGTTGGCGCATGTATAAAACACAGTTGTCATTATATTGATATCACTGGAGAGAGTTTTTGGATAAAGGACCAGATAGAAAAACACGACAAAGAAGCGCGCGAAAAAAAATTACGAATAATTAATGCATGCGGCTTTGATTCTGCGCCTTCAGATTTAGGTGTATATTATTCTGTTAACAAAGTTGGGGGAGACGTGGAAAGCGTTCAGTGTTTTCAAGCTTGGAAAGGTGAGGCCTCGGGTGGAACAATGGAAACAATGTTTTCATCAATTGATGCTAAGCTTGCTAAGGGCGGGCTTGGTAAATTTTCCTTAAATCCTAAAAATTCCATAACGGCACATCAAAAGAAAAATACTAATGATAAAATTAAAATTAAAAAAATTCCTGTTCTTGGTGGTTGGACTGGTCCATTTATCATGGCTCTTCCAAACACCCGTGTAGTAAGAAGATCAGCAGCTTTGTCTAAATCAACGGGTGTGTATTATGGTGATAATTTTGTGTACTCAGAAGGAGCATATTATTCAAAAAAAAGCTCTGCCTGGAAAGTTTCTATGATGACAATGACCATAGGTCTTATTATCCTATCTCCTTTGCGAAAACTATTAAGGCCTCTTTTTAGGAAGCCCGGCCAAGGTCCTTCGCAAAAAGCGATGGATTCTGGCTTTTTCAAAAGTAGATTTTTGGTAAAATTAAAAGATGGCTTTCGAGCATTTTCAATGTCCTCTAGCGGTGACCCTGGCTATAAAATGACCTCGAGAATGGCCTGTGAAAGCGCTCTTTGCCTAGCTCTTGAGGACCCCTCTGTTCTTCCTGGTGGGAAAGATTTTGGTGGATTTTTGACACCTTCTATTGGTCTTGGAAATGTCCTCATTAAAAGATTAAAAAATATTGGTGTTACGTTTAAAGAAATACCAATTAATAATTAAAGCCAAAAAATCGTAACTCCTGAATTTCTGTTATTAAAATCCCTATCTCGTTTATTAAAAAGCTCTGATCTCATGTTTACAGCGTCTTTATTAAAGGTGTTATAATCTTCTCCAGGAATAACAGCTCTAAACCTTCCCTCTTGTTCTCGTGCCCAACTTCTTACACATTCTGCAACGCTTCCTGATCCAAGGCCGTGAATTATTTTAACTGCGACCACACCTTCTTCTTTTGCGCTGCTTATTGCTACCTCTAAAAGTATAAGCGCTTCAGATGTTGACTGTCCTGCGTGTGCTATATCCACAGTTTTTAACATATTAAAAGTTACATAATATTTTATTCCTCATAACAAAGTATAATAAAATTTCATATATTTATTCTTATGCAAAGTATTGATACAGTTTTTAAGGCACAGCAAGCTAAAAGTATATCTCTACGAAGAAGCACCGCCAAAGAAAGAAAAAATAAGTTAAAACTTCTCCTTAAAAATTTTTTAGAAATGGAAAATGAAGTTCTTGCTGCTCTTTCTGCAGATCTTGGAAAGTCGAAAACTGAAGCTCTTCTTGCGGAAATTTATGGGGTGAAAGCTGAAACAAACTTTGCAATAAAAAACCTTAGTAGCTGGATGAAAACCAAAAGGGTTTCAAGCCCCCTTGCTATATCTTTTACTAAGAGCTGGGTAAAACCAGAACCGAAAGGAAATGTTTTAATAATTTCGCCTTGGAATTATCCAATAATGCTTTGCTTAAATCCGCTTATTGCTGCTATATCGTCTGGTAATACTGCGGTGGTTAAGCCGTCAGAACTGACTCCTGCATCTGGAAAGCTGGTAAAAAAACTAATTGAAAAAACCTTTTCCTCGGATGAGGTTGCTGTTTTCTTGGGTGAAAAGGATTTAGCAGAAAAACTTTTAGAGCTTCCTTTCAACCATATAATGTTTACTGGTAGCCCAAGAGTTGGAAAGCTTGTTATGAGAGCTGCCGCAAAACATCTGGCAGGCGTTACTCTTGAACTGGGTGGTAAGTCTCCTGTTGTCGTTGATAAATATGCAAATATAAAAGATGCGGCCTGGAAAATTGCTTTTTATAAATTTGCAAATGCTGGCCAAACATGTACGGCTCCAGACTACGTTCTTTGCGATAGATCTGTATTTGATGATCTTGTTATTGCTTTACAGAAAAATATGTCACAATTTTTTGCTAATGGAATAGATGAAGCAATAAAAGATTATTGTTCAATTGCAAACGAACATCACTTCAACAGATTAAAAAATGCTCTAAATGATGCTGTTTCTAACGGTGCAGAAATTGCATGTGGAGGTGAAATAAGTCAAAGTGGACTATATTTTTCTCCAGCTGTTTTAACGGGCGTAGATTATGACAACCCTATTATGCACGAAGAAATCTTTGGCCCTATTCTTCCAATTGTCAAAGTTCAAAACCTTGAAGAATCTATTAGCTATATAAACGATAACGAGAAACCTTTGGCCTTGTATCTTTTTAGTAATAAGTCTTCTGTACATAATAAAGTTTTAAAAACTACCTCAAGTGGTGGGATGGTTATTAACGACTGTGTTCTGCATCACATGAATCCAAACCTCCCGTTTGGTGGAATAAACAATAGTGGAGTTGGCAGCTATCATGGCAAATTTGGTTTTGATGCTTGTTCTCATCATAAAGCTGTTTTGAAAAGCAGTTCAATGTCTCCTTTTAAAATAATGCTACCTCCATACACCAAAACCAAAGAAACTTTGGCTAATCTAATAAAAGAATACTTTTAGCTATTTCGTTTCTTAAGTCAATTACTACGTTTGCATACTTGTCCGATCTGTTGTATGTCCTTATTGCCCACCAGGCTTTTGACTTATAAGAAAAATTAAAATTGTTTTTTGGATAGCCATTTTCAGTCAGATAAAACGCTACACTCCCCAAAACATCTTCCCAACCATATGGGTCTTTTTTTCCGTCTCCATTATAGTCAACAGAGAGCCTGTTAAAGCTTGAGGGTATAAACTGGCCATAACCAAACGCACCAGCATACGATCCCTCCAAAGAAAAAGGATCCATATTGTTTTCTGAGCAGAAAATCAATAGTTGTGCTATTTCACTGGTTGCCCAGCTAGATCTTTTTGGCATTTTCATTGCTTGTGTGTAAAGCGAATTCATTACTGAAAACTCTGAGGTTTTTAATCCATAGTTACTTTCAACACCAATAATTGCAACTAAAACTATTGGATCAATTTCAAACTCTTTAGCTACTTTTGCAATCAAGGTTTTATTTTTTTTATAAAAAATTATGCCATCGTTAATACGCTGTTCATTAAAAAATATTTTTTTGTATTGTTCGTATGTTTTAATTTTTTCTGGTTTATTATTAAACCTTTGCAAAACTACATTGTCTATTTCTAACCTTTTATCATCAAAGATATCAAGTATGTGTTCCGCTGATGGGGCTCTTTGATCTTTGGTAAGGTAGATAACTTTTTCAATTATCTTTACTTTGTCTGACCCCACCAGGATTGTTGTATAAAATATGATGCTTAGTATGGCTATAAAGTTTATCTTCATTTGTATGGGCCTTCTTTTAAAAAATAAATATGTTCTTTTGTTTTTTGCGCTACTTGCGGTAAGCTCTTCTGCCTGGGTTGTAAGACTTCTTCCCGAGCTATCTGCCACAACAATCGCTTTTTGGAGAATGTTTCTCGCTAGTCTTATGGCTTTCATTATATCTTACAAAACTATTTTTACTTTTGTTCCAAGTAAAAAGGTTTTTCTCGCAGGAATATTTTTAGGGTTTCACTTTGCTTTATTTTTTAGAAGCGTTCAACTGACATCTATAGCAGAGGCTGCTCTGCTTGGAACCATTGCTCCCGTGTTCACAGAGTTATATTCGATTTTGTTTCAACAAAAGAAGTTTTCAATCAAGGTTTTCTTTGGTTTGTCTCTTGCTATTTTGGGTGCTTACCTTCTTATAAGTCAAAGCAACTTTAGTGGTACGAGCACGCTCGGAAACCTTCTTGCTGTTCTTTGTTCTGTTGCAATGGCTGTGGTGCTTCTTGTTGGTAAAGAGGTTAGAAAAACCGTTGGCCTTTTTGAATATTCTCGGTGGCTATTTTTATTTGCCGCTTCTTGCCTTTTATTAATATCTTTCTATCAAAGTGTTAACGTTTTCTCTTTTGCTGTTAAAGATTTTTGGTGGTTTGTTTTTCTCGCCGCTATACCAACAATGATTGGACACAATATCTTTTATTATTTAGTTAAAACCCTTAGTGCGACAACTGTTGCGGCAGTTCCTCTTGGAGAGCCTGTTATTTCTTCTGTAGGTGCATACTTTCTGTTTCAAGAACCAGTGAGCATAAGTGTTTTTTTTGGCGGCGCTATCACTCTAATTGGAGTGTATGTTATTATAAAAAACGATACAAAGCCTTAATATTCTGTTTTGATAAAATTGATTAGAATATTTGATAACTCTTTAGGTTTTGTCCATTGATAGAAGTGTCCACCCCCAATATATGGCGCTTTTAATACTTTTGGACACATTTCTAAAACATCTTTTTCCATAGTGTTTGTTATGGGGTCATTACCAGCAAATACGCTTAGAAAAGGCTTCTTCCATGTTTTAAAAAAATCGCGTGCTTTTTTTTGAGCTGCCAAAGAATGATCTGGCACAACTGGAACCTGCATTGGCATAGACCTCACTCCCATTTTATACCTACCATCTGGAAAAGGTGCATCAAAAGCTTTGGCTATTTTTGGTTTGAACGGAAAAATTTTTTCCATTTCCATTTTAAAAAAAAAATAATACATGATATTGTTTAAGTTTTTGCTTCCGCGCCCAATCATACTCATCAACAAACCAACGGGAAGGTCTTTTGTATCCCAACAATATTTTTGCCAGTACATAAACTTTAATACCTGGTGCAAGGATCTCTCACCTTTCATTCCTCTTAGGTTTTTATAAACATCAGAAAGGGTTAACTTTCTACCGCTCTTCATAAATGCTTCTCTTTCTCTTATAATGCTTTCGGGAACCTTCGGGTTGTAAGGAAGGCCCGTGTTGCCCACAGCGACCCTATTGAACCTGTGTGGTTCTTTTGAAACCACCCTCAAACCAATTAACCCTCCCCAGTCTTGCCCAAAGAATGTTATATCTTGTAGCTGGTTTTCTTTTAACCATTGAACCATCCAGTCAACCTGTCTTTGATAGGTATAGTCCCCCCTTTTTGCTGGCTTATCTGATTTACCATATCCTGGAAGATCTGGACAAATAATTCTCACTTTTTCCTTCAAAAAAAATGGGATCATTTTTGTGTAGAGGTAGCTCCACGCTGGTTGTCCATGAAAACAAACAATGGTTGGGCCGTCTTTTGGTCCTTCGTCAATGTGATGAATCCGTAACTTGTCACCCTCTTTTGTTTTGATAGTTGTGTAATGCGGTTTATAAGGGTAATCTTTGAGATTTTTAAAACGTTTTTCAGGCGTTTGTAATAGCTTCATTTATTTGTACTCTAAACCGCCATCGGTGCTTTAATGCTTTCCATTGGACTGTAGTTTAATAGTTTATAGTCTGCGGGCTTTGACCTAAGCACTTCTTCTATTGAATTAAAATTTGGCATTTCAAGACTGGGGGGTTCTAGCGGTTTTCTTTTAATTTGCTCTCCCACCTGTTCAAAATGGTTGTTATAAATATGGCAATCACCTCCTGTCCATACGAAATCGCCGGGATTTAAATCTAAAATACTCGAAAGGATGTGCACTAGTAAACTGTATGAAGCTATATTGAAAGGGGCTCCTAAAAACATGTCTGCACTCCTTTGGTAGAGCTGACAGCTTAGCTCTTTGTCCTGAACATGGAACTGGAACATTGTATGGCAGGGAGGTAGTGCCATCTCCTCAATCTTGTCTACGTTCCATGCACTTACTATATGCCTTCTGCTGTTAGGGTTGTTTTTGAGGTTTAAGATTATTTTTTTAATTTGGTCTTCTCCTCCGACATCCTTTCCCCAAGATCTCCACTGCTTACCATAAACAGGGCCCAACTCTTTTTGTGTTTCGTTATTGAGATATCCAAGCTCAACCCCTTGTTTGTTAGCGTTAGCTGTCCAAATGGTTTTTTTTTCTATTATCTCTTTTCTTGTTTTTCCAAAATGTATTTCTGCCAACCTTCTTTCATCTGTGCTTCCCTCTAAAAACCAAAGCAGTTCGCTAACCACGCTTTTCCAGGCTAATTTTTTCGTTGTTACTGCAGGAAAACCGCTTCTTAGGTTAAAGCGCATTTGATATCCAAAAACCCCTTTTGTACCAATGCCTGTTCTGTCGTCCCTTTGCTTGCCATTTTCAAGAATGTGTTCGAGTGCCTGAATATATTGTTTCATCTATTTCTTTTTCCAAATTTGAAATTCTACATTTTCATGTTTTTCTATCCAAGTCTTTTCAAAACGCTTTTCTATGGCATCTATTGACAAAAAGCCTTCACAGTTATATTCGCCCGGAATTCTACTTAAGTAAAACTCTTCAATAGAGTCAATCGTCTGCTCAATTATGTTTGGACCACCAATGACCCAAACTGTTTTATTGATATAACTTTCTTTAAGGGTTTTTAGCGCCCTATTAAGGTCTCCTGAAATATATTTGTCTGCTCCTGGAAACTTATCTTTTTTAGTTGTGGCTAAAACATTTACCCTTTTTGGAAGTGGCCAAGGCATTAATGGGTCTGTCCAAGTTTTTGACCCCATAACCACAACGTTGTCCATGGTATTCTTTTTAAACCAGCTTAGGTCTTTCTTGTTTTTTGGCCATGGAATAGTTCCGGCCTTGCTTACACCCCCCTCATCGTCGCAAGCTAATATTGCCTTAATCATTGGTTGTCAGAAAAAGGTTTGCCGTCTTTATCAATAGACCCTGCCGCAACCTGGTATAAGTTGTCTGTTTTTATATATTTTTTTATGGCCTCGTTTACCTGTTCTAGGGTAACCGCATTTACTTTAAACGGATATTGATCAATTTCTTTTAGGTCATTGTATGTTTCAATAGAGCTCAATATCCCAGCCGCCAGCCCGCCGGTTGTGTCAAATCCAACACTATAATTTCCTGTTAGAGTGGTTTTAACTGTGTCTAGTTCTTTTTGGCTTATACCTCCACTACTCCAGCTATTAATTTCCCTCATAGTAGAGCTTTCTCCGGTTGGCAAAAGATTTGGTGAAAAAGTTCCACCAACCAACCAATATCCGTCATTTCTATTTCCAAAGCCTGACAAAGATGAATTAATACCATATGTTAAACCCTCTTTTACTCTTACTGTTTGCATTAACCTAGCAGAAAAATTTCCTCCCAGCGCATATGTACCCAAATATAAAGGAAGATAATCGGGGTGGAACCTGTCAATGAGAAGTGGTGTTCCTACAAGAAAGTCTGTGCTTGTTTTATCCTGCATTGAAACATAAACTTTTCCGCTAGCCTTTGTTGCAAGTTCGCTTTCTTTTTTTTGTTTTACTTCTGACTCTTTCCAAGGACCAAAAGCATTGGAAACTATCTCATCAAGCTCTTTGTGGTCTACGTCTCCAACAAAAACCAAAACCATAGAGCCTGTACCAAATTTGTCTTGGTGGTATTTTTTTAAGTTTTCTACAGTAATTTTGTTGATATCTTTAATTGCTGTATCTGGGTCCGTTGGTGAGTTTTGATGATTTTCACCATAAAAAGATTTTAACATATTGTTCCTAGCGCTACCCCTAGTACTTTCTTTGCTTCTTTTATACCCCGCTACCATTCTGTCTTTTGCTTTTTCTAGTTCTGATTTGTCAAATAGTGGATTTATAAGTTGGTCTGCTATTAGTTCTAAAACCATTTTTGTGTCTTTGGTTAAAAACTTTCCATTAACCCCCACCCTAGACTGCCCGCTGTAGAAGCTTGCTCTTGCTCCTACAGACTCTAGTTTTTTACTAATCTCAAACTTTGATTTACTTTTCGTTCCTTGATCAAGCATCGACACAACAACATCTGGTACCCTTTTATTTTTTTCGGCATAGATGTCTCCCCCCAAAAAACTTCCTGCTAGGGTTACCACACCCTCTCCTTTTTTTAAAGAAAAAACTCTCACCCCTTTTACTGGCTCTGATTGTATAACCCTGGTTGCAATGCACCCCTTGTTGTCGTAACAGGCTTCTTCTTCTTTGTAGTGTTTGTTTTTATACTCCCAAAGCTCTTTTGCGGTAGTCATAGTCTTTTCGGTTTGTTCACCCGAGTCAAGGGGTATAAAATATCCAATAGTGCTCAAGTCCTCTTTGAAGTATTTTTTTACAGCGTCTTGTATGTCTTCTTTTGTAACCGCTTCTATTCTTTCACTATATGTTGTATAAAGGGTCCAATCTCCGCTCGCAATTGCTTCATTTAGACCGCTTGCTATAGCATAACTTCCATCTTGTCTATACATCATTGAAGCGATAAGTTGCGCTTTCGCTTTTGCAAGCTCATCATCAGTGACACCGTTTTGCTTTATTTTTTCATATTCGTCTATGATCGCTTTTTCTACAACCTTATGCTCTACTTCCGAAGAAAGATTTGCATAAACCGTAAAAAGTCCGGGGTCTTTGAAAAGAGAGTCCCAAATGTAAACACTGGTTGTAAGGCCTTTGTCGGTAATATTTTTATAAAACCTACTATTTTTACCTGACGATAAAATTGATGATAAAACCATTATGGCTGCTGCATCTGCGCTTGTAGCTGCTGGCGCTTTATGTGCCACGCCAACTATTCCTTGTTGTCCGGCCCTTTTAAGCGTTACGGTGCGAACTCCTTCTTGCTCTGGTTCTGTTGTGTATACTTCCGGTATGGGATTTTTACTTTTTCCTATTCTCCCAAAGTGCTTTTTTATCATTTTTAATGTACTCTCTTCTGTAAAGTCTCCTATTGCGATTGCAGTTGCATTGTTTGGCCAATAAAAAGTGTCATAAAACTCTTTTAACCTTTCTATGGATACGTTCTCTATGTCCGCCTTCCAGCCAATTGTTGAGTGGTGGTAAGGGTGGGCTTGATATGCTGTTGCCCAAATATTTTCATCTAGAACTCCAGAGGGGCTGTTTTGTCCTCTTTCGAACTCGTTTCTAACAACAGTCATTTCGGACTGCCTGTCTTCTTCTTTAATGTAGGCGTTTCGCATTCTATCAGCTTCAATTTCAATTAATTTTTCAAGGTGCTCACTTGGCAAAACTGCAAAATAGTTTGTTCTGTCTAGCCATGTGGTCGCGTTCATTCTTGCCCCCAGAGACTGTAGAGTTTGAAAAACAGAATTGCCTTTTTTTGTGTTAAACTTTTTTGACCCCTTAAACATCAAATGTTCAAGCAGGTGTGTAGACCCGGTGTATCCAATAGCCTCATTTCTAGATCCAACCTCATATGTTACCATAAATGTGGCTACAGGCGCTGTGTTGTCTTGCTTCAAAAGAACCCTTAGGCCGTTTGATGTCATTGTATATTCTTTTATTCCCCCAGACTCTTTGACATATTCAAACCCATAAAATTTTTCTTGTGACATTGTGACCCCCATAAACAATAGTATTAAAATTAATTTTTTCATTTTATTCTCCTGTCTTTTTATGACTATCTCCAAGGAAAAAACCTTGAAACACTGGACATATAATCTAAATATTCTTGGCCATAAATGCCAGCAAGGCGTTGTTCTTCTTTGGAAATAAACATACACCAAACCAAATATTGAAAAGGAATTGAAAAAAACAAAACATAAGAACCTTTCCACATTGAAAACAGAATATTAAAGTGAAATATGGCGGTTGTGTTTATAGGCCTTCTAATAAAACTATAAACACCCCTGCTCAAGAATGTTTTTTTGTTGTTTTTTTTTAGGCGCTCATTGATAGACAAAAGGCAAATTGCCACCGCCTCAACTAAAACCAGAAAAAACAACACCTCAAACCAAGGGCTTTCTAGGTCGTAGCGCCTGATGTTTAATAATACCTCCATCTTTGAAATAAGATATACGGTTGTCGCTGTAATTAATAGAGCTGGTAGGCAAAACATCATCTCTGTTATTATTTTTTTGTTAAAAGTATTATACAAGCCTGTTTCTTTCTCCAAAAATGGCTGTACCAACCCTTATTAATGTGGAACCTTCCTTAATAGCAATTTTATAGTCGCCGCTCATTCCTATAGAAAGTGTTTTCATGTCAAAGTTTGTCTCTTTATTTATTTCTTCGAAAAGCTCTTTTGTCTTCTCAAAAGCTCTTTTAATGTCTTTTTCATTTCTTGTGTTTGGGCCCATTGTCATCAGACCCTCAATTTTTATGTTTTTGTTTTGTGCGCATTTAATAATTTTTTCTTTATCTAATAAAGAAAAACCTGATTTTGCCTCTTCTCCGCTGCTATTAACCTGAATCAACACCCTTTGTATTTTTTGTATTTTTTTTGCTGCTTCAGATATTTTTTTTGCCAACTTCTCTGTGCCAACCGAATCAATTGTATCAAATATTTTTACTGCTTTTTTTGCTTTATTTGATTGGAGCTGCCCTATCAACCTTCTTTCAACGTGCTTTATTTGTTTTATGGTTGAAAACTTTTCTTCGGCCTCCTGAACCCTATTTTCTCCTATTTTTTTTGCTCCAGCAGAGATCGCTTGGTCTATTTCTTTAGGAGATCTTGTTTTGGTGACAACCACCATTTCGACATTGTTGGGTAGGCTAGACTGTATCTTCTTCAGTTTTTTTGCTATCGCTGTCATTCTCTTCTTCTTCTGACATAATTCTTGTGATAGATGAAACCAAAGTTCCTTCTCCCAATTTAATCAGTTTAACCCCCTGGGTTGCCCTGCCGATGGCTCTTATTTGTGCAACTGGAAGCCTTATTAAAACACCTTGGTTTGTAATAATCATAAGGTCGTCTTTGTCTACAACCTCTTTAATTGTTACCATTTTTCCAACTTTTTCTGTTGTTTTCATGGTTAAAACCCCTTTACCGCCTCTTTTTTGCGCTCGGTATTGAGATATTTCGGTTCTTTTTCCAAAACCTTTTTCTGTTGCAACCAGCACGGTGGTTCCTTCTCTTTTTATTAGCAACATTCCAACGAGCTTGTCGTCCTCTGAACTTAAAGTAATTCCTTTAACGCCCATCGTTTTCCTTCCGCTTGCCCTTATTTGTTCCTCTGAAAACCTTATAGATTTTCCATTTCTTGTTCCTAATAATATATCGTTGTCCCCTGTAGACACTCTTGCCTCAATCAGTTTGTCTCCGTCTCTTATTTCAACAGCATATATTCCTTTTTTTCTTGGATTAGAATAGGCAGAAAGTTTTGTCTTTTTAACTATACCTTTTTCGGTTGCCATAACAACATAATGATCTTCGTGGAAATCTTTGACACTAATAAATGCGCTTACTTTTTCATCTGGCTCACAACCAATAAGGTTTACAATTGCTCTCCCTTTTGCGGCTCTTCCCCCTTCGGGAATATCATAAACCTTTACCCAAAAACACTTACCCCTGTCTGTGAAAAACAAAATATAACTGTGTGTGTTTGCTACAAACAGGTGTTCAACGAAGTCTTCTTCTCTGGAGCTGGCCCCTTGTACACCCCGCCCCCCTCTTCTTTGGCTTCTGTATGTACTTAGGCTGGTTCTTTTTATGTATCCATTGTGGGTAATTGTTAAAACCATTTCTTCCTCTGCTATCATATCTTCAATACTGAGGGTTGTAAAATCTTCTATTATTTCTGTTCTTCTTTGTTCTCCATATTTTTCTTTAACCTCAAGAAGTTCTTGTTTAATTATTTCCATTCTTTTGGTTTTGCTCTCTAAAATTCCTTTGAGCTCTGCTATGTGCTGTATAATATCTTTGTACTCACTAATTATTTTATCTGTTTCTAGTCCGGTTAATCTTTGTAGTCTCATGTCTAAAATTGCTTGTGATTGTTTTTCTGAAAGTCCAAAACTCTGCATTAGAGCCGTTTTGGCCGAAACGGGATCTTTGCTTTTTTTGATTGTTTCCACAATTTGGTCTATGTTTTTAAGAGCAATTTTTAAACCCTCTAAAATGTGTGCTCTTGCTTCAGCTTTTGCTAAATCAAAGTTTGTTCTTTTTACAACAATATCAAGTCTGAAAGATATGAAAACCTCTAAAACTTCTTTTAGGTTCATGACCTTCGGTGTTCCGTCTACTAGTGCTAACAAAATTATACCAAAAGTGTCTTGAAGTTGGGTTTGTTTATATAGTTGATTTAAAACCACTTCTGGCACTGCATCTCTTTTTGTTTCTATCACCACCCTCATGCCGTCTTTGTCTGACTCATCGCGTAGCTCTGCAACTCCTTCTATCTTTTTGTCTCTTGCAAGGTAGGCTATTTTTTCTATTAAGTTTGCTTTGTTTACCTGGTATGGAAGCTCTGTAATAATTAAAGAATCCCTTCCTTTGCTTGAAGGCTCAACATGTGCCCTTCCTTGCATTATAACCTTCCCCCTTCCTGTTTCGTATGCATCTTTAATTCCTTGAAGACCGAGGGCTTTTCCAGCTGTTGGAAAGTCTGGTCCTTTTATATGTTTCATTAGATCTGCGACCTCCGCCTCCGGGTTGCTCATTAGTTCAACCAAACCATCTACCAACTCAGAAAGATTGTGTGGTGGTATTTTGGTTGCCATACCAACAGCAATTCCCTCTGATCCATTAACAAGAAGATTGGGGTAAACTGCTGGTAAAACTGCCGGCTCTTTTAATGTCTCATCAAAGTTATTTGTCCAGGGTACTGTTTCTTTGTCTATGTCTCTTAATAACTCGCTGCCTATTTTTGACATTCTAGACTCTGTATATCTCATCGCCGCCGCTCTGTCTCCATCAACAGATCCAAAGTTTCCTTGTCCTTGAACAAGCTCGTGTCTCATGGAAAATTCTTGTGCCATCCTAACCATGGCATCATATATTGAACTATCTCCGTGGGGGTGATATTTACCCAAAACCTCTCCGACTACTCTAGCTGATTTTTTATATGGCCTGTTCCACATGGCGGACATTTCGCTCATACTAAAAAGTATTCTCCTGTGAACTGGTTTTAGCCCATCTCTTGCGTCTGGAAGAGCTCTTGACATAATAACCGACATTGAATAGTTTAAATAACTCTCCTCTAACTCTTTTACTAACTGCTTATCTAATATGTTGTCTCTGCCTAAGTCCATTTTATATGTCTATATTTGTTGCAAACTTTGCTCTTTCTGTTATAAAAGATCTTCTATGTTCTACCTCTGTGCCCATTAATTCTCTAAACCTAACATTGGTTTCTTCTTCCATTATATGATCAACCGTAACCTGCATTAAGGTTCTTGTTTCCGCGTTCATTGTTGTATCCCAAAGCTGTTCGGCGTTCATCTCCCCTAAGCCCTTATATCTTTGGATGTCTATTTTAGCCTTATTTTCTGACTCCATTCTTTGTAATACCTTATCTCTTTCTTCGTCTGTATAGGCGTATCTTTCTTTTTTACCTTGTTTCATTTTATATAACGGCGGCATCGCCATGTAAAGAAAGCCTCCTTGTACCAAACTCTTCATTTTTCTCCAAAAAAACGTTAAAAGGAGTGTTCTAATGTGGCTGCCATCAACATCTGCGTCAGTCATAATAACAATTTTATGGTATCTAAGCTTTTCAGGATTAAAACTGTTTGGGTCATCTTCGTCTTCCCCAAACCCACAACCAAGAGCTGTTATAATAGATTGTATTTCATTGTTTGCTAAAAGCTTGTCTTCTCTGGCTTTTTCAGAATTAATAACCTTACCCCTTAAAGGTAAAATGGCCTGTGTTCTCCTGTCTCTTCCCTGTTTTGCGGTGCCTCCAGCAGAGTCTCCCTCGACCAAAAACAACTCACACTGTAAAGGGTCTTTGTTAGAGCAGTCTGCAAGCTTTCCTGGAAGAGTTGTTGAGCCAAGACCAGATTTTTTCCTGACCAATTCTCTTGCTTTCTTTGCGGCCATTCTTGCCCTTGCTGCCTCCGCAGCTTTTTCAATAATTTTTTTTCCTACTTTAGGGTTCTGTTCTAGAAAGGCCTGTATACCGTCGTAAACTACATTGTCTACCAACCCCTTAACCTCGCCGTTACCTAGTTTTGTTTTTGTTTGACCTTCAAACTGCGGCTCTTGAACTTTTACGGAAAGAACAATTGTTAAACCTTCTCTAAAATCGTCTCCTGAAAGAGAAAACTTTTCGTTTTTTTTGGTTTTTATTAGGTCGTTTTTGTTTGCATAGCTGTTTAGAGCTCTTGTTAGGGCCGATCTAAAACCAGAAAGGTGGGTTCCGCCCTCTATTGTGTTAATATTGTTTACAAAGGAAAATATATTACTATTATAGTTGGTGCTATATCTAAGGGCGAGATCTACTGGAACCTCTATATCGTCCCTGGAGACAGATATAACCTCTTCATGAATTAGGTCTTCTCCGCCATCTAAATATTTCACAAAATCAGAAAGCCCTCCTGGAAAACAATATTCTGTTTCTTTTTCTTCAAATTCATTGACCATTTTAATTGAAAGATTTTTATTTAAATATGCTAACTCTTTTAACCTTCCTTTTATTGTTTCCTCTTCAAAACCTTTATGTGAAAAAACCGTGTGATCTGGTTTAAAAGAAATAATGGTTCCTGTTTTGCTGCTTTTTCCAATTTTTTCAACACCGGTTATTGGTTCTCCTATCTTATATTCTTGTTTATAGTGATTACCATCTCGATGAACCTCTGCTATTAAAGAGTCAGACAAGGCATTTACCACAGAAACTCCAACCCCATGTAAACCCCCCGACACCTTGTAGGTGTTTTTGTCAAACTTACCACCCGCATGCAAAACCGTCATAACAACCTCTAAAGCGGGCTTTCCTTCTGTTTTATGTATTTCTACAGGAATGCCCCTACCATTATCTTCAATTGAAATAAAACCATCTTTTCTAATTGTAACAGTTATGGCCGAACAAAAACCAGCTAATGCTTCATCAATACTGTTATCGACAACCTCGCTTACTAGATGGTGATATCCTCT
>MDTB01041333.1_pt1 | contig 29141 bp, 24 predicted proteins | sample 811161 | NCBI WGS metagenome assembly MDTB01 (sample SAMN05326650, study PRJNA326480) | marine metagenome | isolation source: seawater | place: Mediterranean Sea | collected 2009
AATGGAATTAGATGATCAAGGCAATTTACTAGATACTGATTCCGATGGTATTTACAATCATGCTGACGTTGATGATGATGGGGACGGGATAAATACCATAGATGAGGATCTAAACGCTAATGGGACGCCAATGGACGATGATACAGATAGTGATGGTATTGCAAATTACTTGGAGTCTAATTTAAGAGACCAAGATAACGATGGAGTAAACGATGAAAGAGATAGTGTTAACCAAGATCCTTACAATGATCAGGATGGTGATGGATTCCCTAATCTAGACGAAACACTAGCTGGAACAGATCCGCTAGATTACACCAGCTATCCGTCTGACTTTTCAAATAAAGCTTTAAGACAAAGTATTGAAATTGTAAGTTTCTTTTCTCCTAATGGAGATAACATAAATGACAGGTGGCAAGTAAGAGAAATTGATCGTTATCCGAATAATCAAGTATGGGTTTACAGTAGAACAGGTAAGTTATTATTCGAAGCCAAACCCTATCAAAATAATTGGAGTGGTAATTCCCAAGGGGAGGATTTACCAGAGGGCAGTTATTATTATCGTATTGATTTAGATGGAAACGGCTCAATTGATTTTGAAGGATGGCTCTTCTTAACCAGGTAAGTATGATCAAAAAAATAGGTCTAGTAATTATACTTATAAACTCACTTCTGAGCTTTGGGCAACAAGAATCCTATTATTCTTTATACAGGTATAATATGAATGTGATCAACCCAGCCTTCGCTGGTGCTGAAGCTCCAAGTATGCTTACCCTTACTTCAAGGAGTCAGTGGGTTTCTGTGGAAGGTGCACCCACAACATTCGCCTTAGCGTACTCCTCTGCAAGAAAAAATAATGTGGGCCTTGGATTGTCTCTAGTTTCAGATAAGGTATTTGTAGAACAACAGACATTCGCATACGTTGATTTCTCTTATAAATTACAAGTTAGTGATGTGAACCTTATCTATTTAGGACTCAAAGCTGGTGGTAACTTTTATAATTCAGATCCTACTGAATTAAGCACCTATGATCCCTTTGGGGATCCTTCGCAAATTGGACTGAGTAAGTTTAATCCAAACATAGGGGCTGGAGCTTATTTTAAAGGATCAAATTATTGGGCTTCTTTTTCTATCCCTCGTCTTTTCAATGTAAAGCGCAATAAAGATTTGGCTATAACTGCTAAAGATAGAGTCCACGCCTACCTAGGAGGTGGAGCAAACTTTGAATTAAGTAGTAATATTATTTTAAAACCGTCTTTAATGGTGAGAAAAGTGAAAGGTCTCCCTACTACGGCTGATATAACTGCAATGGCCAGTTGGCAAAATCAATTTGACTTGGGCATATCATTACGAACAAACAGCTCAATAGCCTTATTGTCTTTTATTAGTTTGGGTAATTTTGATGTTGGATATGCATATGAAACACCAACTGAGAATCTGCTCTCTCAAGTAAATCTTAAAACCCATGAAATTGTTTTAAGAATCAAACTGGGCGGAGATTCTGAGGAGGCTCCTAAAGAGACAGAATCTACTCCAGAGAAATAAGTCTATTTATAATTCAATCTGATAAGTTTGCCTTATATCCCTTGAAGAAGTACCAATATTTATTTTATAGTCTCCTTTTTCAAAGGACCAATTACCGGAAGACTCATCCCAATAACTAAGTTCATTTATAGGAATATCCATTTTGATATTTTGGATTTCATTCACATCAAGTAGGTCAGTTTTTAAGAATGCTTTTAATTCTTTGATGGGTCGGTCGATTAAAGAATTATTTTTTTCAATATAAACTTGGACAACTTCTTTACCCGAAAGTTTACCTATATTTTTTACTATTGTTGATAATCTGAGTGTGTCTTTATCCAAGCTAACTCTCAAATCACTAAAATCAAATTCCGTATAACTTAAACCAAAGCCAAATGGATACGAGACTTCTAATTGTTTTTTGTCAAAATGACGATAACCAACATATACCCCTTCTTCGTAATAAGTAAAATCTTCGTCTCTTATTTTTTCTGATTCGGTACGCTCCTCAGGAGGAAGCAACATGCCGATAAACATATCTTCTAATTTTATATGAATGCGGTTTTTCGGAAAATTTGCATCGGAAGCGTGATCCGATAACTGCATCGGAAAGGTGGCAGGTAGTTTTCCGCTGGGGTTTACTGCTCCTTTCAAAACATCGGTTATGGCATTTCCTCCTTCTTGTCCCCCTTGCCAAGCCAATAGAATGGCGTCGGGTTGCGCTTTCCAAGATGCCGTTTCAATCACACCACCAACATTGAGAACCAGTACAACTTTTTTGTTGGCCAAATGAAATCGTTCACAAATCTTTGTGATTTGCTGCTGTTCCTGACCAGTCAGTAAAAAATCTCCTTTTTCATAGCGGTCCACGAACTCCCCAGAATTTCTTCCTAAAGTAATCACTCCAATATCTGAAGTAGCTACCATTTCATCCAATTGGGCCTGAGTGTATTCAATTTCAGGAGGGGTGTAGGCCGTAAATATGGCGGCTACCCCTTCGGGTTTGACAAAACCCTCAGCGTTGTTTTTTCGGTGTGTTTTAAAAATCGCTGCTCCAGATACATTAATTTGATAGCCTGCTGCAGCTAATCCTTGCTGCAGGGAAATGGTATAGGCTTCGTTCACGTCCCCCGAACCGGTTCCTCCCGATATCAATTCATAGGACGAAACTCCCAGCAAGGCAACATTCAAAGAGTCGGCCAAAGGCAATACTCCTTCATTTTTTAACAACACGATGCCCTCTGCCGCTGCATAACGAGCCAAAGCTGCATGTTGTGCTAGGTCGGGCTGATTAGAGCGTTGATAATTCTGCATTTTTTGAGACTTAAATACCACGGTTAATATCCGACGAAGGGCTCGATCGATTATAGCTTCCGATAGACTGCCCTCAGTATGGGCCTTCCGTAGGGCCTTCCATTGACGATTGGTTCCCGGTTCCAAAAGATCGTTCCCAGCCCTGATCTGTTGAGGGGCATTTTTCCCGCCAAACCAATCTGTCATCACCATCCCTTCAAACCCCCAATCGTTGCGAAGTACCTCAGACAATAGCTGTTCACTTTCCGAAGTGTAGGACCCGCCTACTTTGTTATATGATGACATGATGGCCCAAGGTTGAGATCGTTTTACAATATGTTCAAAACCTTTAAGGTAAATTTCGCGCAGGGCTCTTTCAGATACAATCACATCATTGAAATTCCGCCAGGTTTCTTGATTATTGGCTACAAAATGTTTTACCGAGGCTCCTATACCCTGGCTTTCGATTCCATTGACGATGGCCGCTCCCATATAGCCCGACAGTAAGGGGTCCTCTGAAAAATATTCAAAATTGCGCCCACACAAGGGATGACGGTGAATGTTGGCCCCTGGACCCAAAATCACATCCACTCCGTAATCTCGGGCTTCTTCCCCCATGGCCTTTCCAATCTCATTGATAAGGGCTTCATTCCAAGTTGAAGCCAATTGAGTAGCGATGGGAAAAGCCGTACTGAAATAGGTCCTATCCTCTCCTTCCCGTGTTGGGGATATTCGCAAACCGGCTGGGCCGTCGGACAAGTAGAGGGTGGGTAAACCTAGGCGTGGCGTGGCAACCATCGTTCCAACAGCTCCCGTTACACCACCAGGGGCTGTTTCACCCATCGCCGATGCGGTTCCAGAGCCTTTCAAAAGATGGATTTTTTCTTCAATAGTCATTCGAGAAAGGACATCTTCCACACGCTCGGCCAGTGGCAATCGATCATCTTCGTAGGGCTCTAATTGGCCATTGGCATTCCTGTCTAAAAAGGTAAATCCCGCTTCAGTACGTTGTTCGAAAGTTGTTTTTTCAGTATAGTCATCCTCAAAATGTAGAAAGGTGGTATCGAAAAAACGAAAAACTAAAAAAAGGAAAAGGAGCAGAAGGAGCACAAAAACTCCAATTATTTTTAACGGCAAACTGAATTTTTTCATGTCCTCAATATAAATAATTCTCCGTTATTTCAGCTTTTTAGCGAGGCTCCATTAAAATCCACGAGGATGCCTTTGGTTTTCTTGCATTGGCTGTGGGATCATATCAATGAGAGAATCAAACGGCAATTAGCCTCCTAATTTATGTGCTGTGGGTTTGATAAATTCCGTCCAGGTCCGATATCCTTTTTCATTGAGGTGGATGCCATCGGTGGTTAAATCTTCTCTCATTAGGCCTTTTTCATTGACAAAAACAGAGTGAAGATCAATCACTTTAAAGTTTTTGAGTATGGAATTGGCTTTGACGATTCGATTTACGGTGTTTATCCTATCAATGTACAATTCTTTCCCTGAGGGCAAAACTGTTTGGACATAGATTTTGGTCTTGGGGGAATCGGAATGGATCGCCTCTGTAATTTTGACAATATTGTTTCCGATATATTCTGGAGTTGGCACAGAAGGAGCATTGTTCCACAAGTCATTGATTCAAATGAGAAGAAAGATGGCTTTGGGTTTGAAATAGGTGATTTCAGCCAATCTGGCTAACACGCCATCCGTAACATCGCCTCCAATCCCTCTGTTTCTCACATTAGGATAATTCAGTCTTTGACTCCAATCCTTGCCTTCTGCGGTGATGCTGTTGCCTAAAAAAATAATGTCATTGAATTTTAAAGGCTTCATTTTAAACTCTTCAATTACTTTTTTATAATTGTTCTTGCCCCAATCGTCTTGATATTCAATAACAACATTTGTTTTGGGATACAAAAAATCTAAATTCTCAACAGCTTCTTGAGCATAAGAAACGAAGGGAAATATAAAAAAGAAGCAATATATTTTTGGAAACATCTAATCATAAAATACCTGACAAAATAATAAATAATTCTTTCCAAGGAGGTGAAAATATTCTTCGAGAGCGATTTTAACATTCCATCCCTAGGCATGTGCATATGAGTAAGATTTGGAATTTCAACATACAAAAAAACCCTCCTAAAAAGAGGGTTTCAGTACTCGGAGCGGGACTTGAACCCGCACGATCGCAATGATCATTGGATTTTAAGTCCAACGTGTCTACCAATTCCACCATCCGAGCTGAACTTAAATATAAGAGAGCGAAAGACGGGATTTGAACCCGCGACCCTCACCTTGGCAAGGTGATGCTCTACCCCTGAGCTACTTTCGCTTTTGGCGGACACAAATGTACATATTTTTGTAAAAAAGCCCACCTTTTTACCAAATTAGTCCACGCTCTTATTACCTAGTTTTCGTTGGATCAGATGGAGTTTCATCAAGGCCTCCACTGGTGTAAGTGTGTCCAAATCCAAGCGGCTGATTTCCTCTTTAAGTTCTTCCAACAATGGATCATCGATATTGAAAATACTCAGTTGCATTTCTTCTGTATCCTTTTGCAAGGCCGCCGAACGATCTTCCAAGCCGTGGGTCGCTTCCAAGGTTTTGAGTTTTTGCTGGGCGGTTTGCAAAACCAACTGAGGCATGCCAGCCATTTTGGCCACGTGGATTCCGAAGCTATGGGCACTCCCGCCTGGAACAAGTTTGCGAAGGAACAATACTTTGTTGGGAGATTCTTGTACGGAGACATTGAAGTTTTTGATCCGCTCAAAACGCTGGGTCATTTCATTCAACTCATGATAATGGGTGGCAAACAACACTTTGGGGCGGTGGGGATGTTCGTGGAGAAATTCAGCAATGGCCCAAGCGATCGAAATGCCGTCATAGGTACTTGTCCCTCGGCCAATCTCGTCGAGCAAAACTAAGCTCTGCTTGCTGATGTTGTTAAGTATAGAGGCGGTTTCGTTCATTTCAACCATAAAGGTGGACTCGCCCAAAGAAATATTGTCACTGGCCCCTACCCGTGTAAATATTTTATCGATCAATTGGAAGCTAGCTGCTTCGGCCGGAATAAAACTTCCCATTTGTGCTAGCAGGACAATCAGGGCGGTTTGTCGGAGGATAGCCGATTTTCCAGACATATTAGGACCGGTAATCATTATGAGTTGTTGGTTGTCGGCATCCAAACGCAAATCGTTAGGAATAAAAGGAGTCCCTGCAGGCAACTGCCGTTCAATGACCGGATGGCGGCCCGCAGTGATTTCCAAATACGCCGAATCAACAAACTGAGGTGCACGGTATTGGTGTTTTTTAGCGGTATAGGCAAAGTTCCACAACACATCCAAACGGGCGATGCACTGGGCATTGTGTTTTAGATCGGGCAGGAATTCCTGTAGCTGGTCTAACAACTCATTGTAGAGCTGGGCTTCCAAACTTCTGATTTTATCTTCTGCACCGAGGATTTTGGCTTCGTATTCTTTTAATTCTTCCGTGATATAGCGTTCGGCATTCACCAAAGTTTGCTTTCGAATCCATTCGTCTGGAACCTTGTCTTTATGCGTGTTGCGTACCTCAATATAATACCCAAATACATTGTTGAATGCAATTTTAAGAGAAGGGATTTGGGTACGTTGAGTTTCCCGTTCCAACATCCTGTCTAGATGGTCTTTGCCGGAATGCAAGAGGCTACGTAATTCATCTAGCTCAAGATGAAAGCCTTCGGCAATCACCTGTCCTTTGCTCAATACCACGGGCGCCTCGGGATGCAAGACCTTTTGCAGCAGTGCAATCAAATCGGAAGGCGAACGGAAACCCTTGGAATAACTGACAAGAGCAGGCTGCTTCGATGCTTGTAAGGTAGTTTGAATGGGGCCTAGCATTTCCAAAGTAGCCAGCAAGTGTATCAAGGCTTTGGGGCTCACTTTGTAGGTCGCAATTCGCGCACTGATTCGTTCCATATCGGAAAGGCTTGAAAGCGCTTCTTCTATTTGTTCATGCGTTTCCAAGTGCTTCAAAAAGCCGGTAACAACGGCTTGGCGATCGAGGATTTTTTTTTCCTCCAACAGCGGAAAAGCCAACCAGTGACGGATCAACCGTCCTCCCATGGGAGTGCAGGTATAGTCAATCACATCAATCAGAGGGACGCCTCCAGCTGAAGTGGAATGAAAGAGTTCTAGGTTTCGGACAGTAAACCGATCCATCCAAATGTATTGGTTGGAGTGCAAAGGTTGAATGTGATGAATATGGGACAGGCGGTCGTGTTGGGTTTCCGATAGATACTGCAATATGGCTGCGGCAGCTGCAATCCCTGTTTGCATCTCCTGAACCCCGAAACCCTGCAGGCTGGTAGTTTCAAAATGGGCGGTTAGTTTTTGTTGAGCAAACTCGGGAGCAAACACCCAATCCTCGATATAGAAGACGGGCCACGCAGTGCCATGGATCGCAGCAAAGTTGGCTTTCTGAGGCTTGGCCACCAACAGCTCACTCGGAGAAAAACTTTCTAGCAATTGGGCCGCTTCCACTTCGCTCCCTTCGCTCACCCAAAAATCACCGGTGGAAATATCCAAAAAGGCAAGTCCCACTTGCTTTCCATCGCTGTAGTAGGCGGCTAAGTAATTGTTTTGTTTTTGCTCGAGTACTTCCTCATTCAGCGCAACCCCAGGAGTCACCAATTCAGTAACGCCTCGCTTCACAATCTTTTTGGTCATTTTGGGATCCTCCAACTGATCACAAATCGCTACTCGGCAACCGGCCTTCACCAATTTGGGTAAATAGGTGTTAAGGGAATGATGTGGAAAGCCTGCCAGTTCTATTTCACTGGTACTTCCAGCACCTCTTTTGGTTAATATAATTCCGAGAATCTTGGCCGCTTTAATAGCATCTTCTCCAAAAGTTTCATAGAAATCGCCCACCCGAAACAATAACAAAGCATCCGGGTATTTTGCCTTGATCTGGTTGTATTGTTTCATTAAAGGGGTTTCCTTGCTTTTGCCAGCCACGAATTAGGGTTTTTGCTAATGTAGAATTTAGATTGCCTCCAAACAAATGGTCCTTGCTGAAATATGTATTTTTGAGGATGCGTAAATTAAAGAACGAGGAGTTGGATCGAAAAACGATTGCGAATTTCAAAGCCGCTCCCAAGACCCCTCTCATTCTTATCCTCGACGACGTGCGAAGTCTCAACAATATTGGCTCGATTTTTCGAACGGCTGATGCCTTTTTGGTAGAAAAAATATACCTCTGTGGAATCACAGCATCCCCACCCCATAAAGACATCCAGAAAACAGCCTTGGGAGCCACCGAATCGGTGGATTGGGAATACCGAAAAACCGCCCTGAATCTGGTGCAGCAGCTTCAAAAAGAAGGCGTTCGGGTGCATGCTGTTGAACAAGCGGAAGGAGCAGCATCACTCCTTGATTTTCTTCCCAGTCCCGATGGGAAACAAGCCTTGGTATTGGGAAATGAAGTGAAAGGAGTGTCGCAAGAAGTCGTGAGTCAGGCCAACTCGGTCATTGAAATTCCCCAAGTAGGGACCAAACATTCTCTAAATATTGCGGTAGCAGCAGGAGTGGTGATTTGGGACTGCTATTACAAATTAAAGGCGCGCTAGCTCCCAAAGGAGTTTTACATAATCGTAGGATTGGCGATCCCAGTGCTGCCCTGTGGCGTCGATTTTGAGAATGGGATAGGAAAATACTTCTTCCAATTTGCGTTCATAACTTGCTGTGATGGCTTCCAAATAGGTGCTAGAGATATTTTGTTCATAGACTCTTCCTCGCTTTTTGATGTGCAATAACAATTCAGAGACTGGGCGATACAAATAGACAACAGCCTCGGGGGAAATGGCTTGGGAAGAGCGGGTTATAAAACTTTTTTGAAATTCGCTAAAGCGAGATTGGGATAGCGTTGCTTGCGCAAACAATAGGGACTTCTCTAGCCAAAAATCACTGACACAAGGGGTTAGTAGGGGTGTGGATAGTTGCTCGATACGGGACTGCAAAAAGTACTGTTCGGTTTTCAATGCATATTCTTCGGGGTTTTGATAGAAAGCCGCCAAATGTGGGTTTTTGTCAAAAGATTCCAAAATAACTTGAACCGGGTAGTCTTCAGCTAAACGTTGGGTCAGAGTTGTTTTTCCACTACCAATATTACCGGCGATAGCCAGATAAGAACGAGATTCAAAAAGGGAGGGCAACCAGCTTTGAAAAGGGAGCACGTTTATCGGTGTGGTATCCTTGCAATCATTATGCAATTCTTGGAGACTTAATTTCAAGCTAGGGTGCTGAAAGTTAGGAGCCAAATCGAGCATCGGTTTCAACACAAAATGACGCGCATGCATCCGAGGATGGGGCAGTTGTAGGCTCTGATTGTCTCGTCTTTGATTTCCGTAAAAAATCAAATCCAAATCCAACGTTCTCGACTCATATTCTTTAGAAGAAGAAGGGGTGCGGCCAAATTGTTTTTCTATCGCTTGGAGTTTGAAAAGCAATTCTTCAGGCGAATGGTCGGTTTCCAATTGCAAACAGGCATTGATAAATGGAGGTGCCTCAAATCCCCAAGCGGCAGTTTCGTAGGGTGGGGAGATTTGTCGAATACGGCCCAATGCTCCCTCAATCTGCTCCATTGCCAGTAGGAGGGTTTGCATTCGCTCACCCATATTACTCCCCATAGCTATAAAACAATGCTGTTCCATCTTGGTTTTTACACCAAAATTACAAACACTATCTTTGGTGTCTATTGTTTTGCTATGAATTTCTTTAAAAATATACTGGCAGCTATTCTTGGTAATCTGATTGCTTTTGGTTTCCTTTTCGTACTTCTGTTAATGGGAATTGCAGGACTGGCTACCCTAAGCAGTATGCCCTCGGAAGACAAACAAGCCCTAGAAGCCAATTCCGTTCTACGACTGCAGTTGAACAAGAAAATTTACGATCGTGTCCCTGCCGTAGAACAATTCAATGTCGGTCTTGGTTTTGAGTCGGAATCTCTTGGACTGGATCAAATCCTACACAGCATTCAAACGGCAGCAGAAGATACCAATATAGAAGGAATTAGCTTGGAATCGCAATTCATCCAGGCCGGTTGGTCTCAAACCAGGAGCATCCGGCGTGCCTTACAAGCCTTTAAAGAAAAAGGGAAGTTTGTATATGCCTACGGAGACTTTTTTACCCAAAAAAGTTATTACCTCGCCAGTGTTGCCGACAGTGTTTTTCTCAATCCTGTCGGGCAAATCGAATTTAAAGGCTTGAGTTCTGAAATACTATACTATAAAGACTTTCAAGATGAATATGGAGTGAGGATGGAAGTGATTCGATTGGGAAAATATAAGAGTGCCGTGGAACCCTATTTGGACAATAAGATGAGTGCTGAAAATCGGTTGCAGATTAAAAGTTTGCTTGACGATTTGTGGGCGGTTTTGGCTCAAGAGATGGCCGACTCCCGAGCACTATCCAGAGAAGCATTGGATATTGCCGCCAATGCGTTGGCGGGGAACACCCCCGAACGGGCCCAAGAATCGGGCTTGATCGATGCTGTGAGATACGAAAATGCATATTTCAAGGAAATTGAAAAGCAGGTTGGGGAGGAAGCAAACTACGTCTCCTTGTCGGCTATGGGCAGTCCTAAATCTGCCTATGATAACGAAATTAAAGATCGAATTGCCGTGCTCTATGCACAGGGCACCATATTGTATAGTGAGGGCAGTGAAACAGTAATTGGAAAGACTGTCTTTATTGAAGCCCTCGAGGAGGCTCTGGAGAATCCTCGTGTCAAAGCGATTGTGGTTCGTATTAATTCCCCTGGTGGAGATGCCTTAACTTCTGAAATTATTTGGGAACGGCTGGAAGCCGCCCAAGAGAAAAAACCCCTTTATGTTTCAATGGGAGATGTTGCAGCATCAGGTGGGTACTACATCAGTTTGCCTGCCGAGAAAATAATTGCCGATCCCTTGTCCATCACCGGATCCATTGGCGTATGGGCCACCCTTCCCAATGTGAAACAATTTACCGATGACATAGGCATCAATGCCGAACAGGTCAGCACCCACAAAAATGCAATGGGATATAGTCCCTTTGAAAAACCCTCTCAAGGCTTTCGAAATGCTGCAGAGGAAAGTATTGCAAAAGTTTACAGCACCTTTAAGGAACGTGTAAGTGCAGGGCGTTCTATGGATATAAATCAGGTGGAAGTAGTCGCCCAAGGACGGGTATGGTCGGGCACACAAGCGTTTCAGAAGGGATTGGTAGACGGGTTAGGAGACCTACACACGGCTATAGCAATGGCGGCCAATGCTGCTGAAGTTGAACGCTACAATGTGGTCTCTTATCCGAACATCACTCCTGATTTGGAAACCATTCTTTCCGAAGGATTTCCCCTACTAAAACTTCAATGGCAAAACTCACTATCTCCTTTTTGGAAGCAACTGCTCTTCAATCCATCAAAATCCACTCGTTTCCTTAGCATTCAAACACAGCTTCCTTTCGAAATAAATATTTATTAATATGACGCCCAAAGACCGCACGCTGGCCGAGACAATTTATTTGTTTCTAGCAGCGCTCTTTATCACTTCATTGGTTGTTTCCAATCTCATTTTTCAAAAGTTTTTTGTTTGGCAACCGCTAGACTTATCTTTTTTTGGAGTTTCCCTTTTTGAACTTTCAGTGGGCATCCTGCCCTATCCCATCACCTTTCTGATCACCGACCTGATCTCAGAAATTTATGGGCGTAAAAAAGCTAATCAAGTGGTGGTTGCTGGAATTTTTGCCTCTTTCTTTTCAATGGGTATTCTGTTGCTCGGCGATGCTGCACCTGCTTCGGTCAACTCCCCTATCGATGATGCGACCTTCAAAAAGGTGTTTTCACTTTCGCCATTAGCAGTTCTAGCTTCCATGCTAGCCTACCTTTTTGCTCAATTCATAGATATACGTCTCTACCATTTTTGGAAGCAGCTCACACAAGGGAGAATGCTCTGGCTTAGAAATAATTTTTCGACATTCAGTTCTCAATTTATTGACACCTTCACCGTCATCCTCCTCTTGTGTATGTTTAAGGTGCTTCCTTGGGATCTATTTTGGGGGTTGGTATTGTCAAGTTTTCTATTTAAAGTGCTTGTTGCTGCCATAGATACCCCATTTCTTTATCTTGCTGTTGGTCTTTTTCGTAAACGTTTTGGGTTGGCTATAAACGAAGAAATTTCCTAAGATGACTTCAGAACCCATCCGAATCAATAAGTATCTCAGCGAAATAGGCTACTGTTCCCGGCGGGAAGCGGATAAACTTATTGCAGCCGGTCGAGTACAAGTCAATGGTAGGAAAATTGAAATGGGAACCAAGGTTACTCCAAAGGATCGTGTTACTGTTGATGGTGTCGCAATGAATTCGCAAAGAAAAAAGCCTGTCTATCTGGCATTTAATAAGCCCGTTGGAATTGTTTGCACCACCGATACTCGTGTAGAAAAAAACAATATCATCGATTTCATCAACTACCCCAGTCGGATTTTTCCGATTGGGCGCCTAGACAAACCCAGCGAGGGCTTGATATTTTTGACGAATGACGGTGATATTGTCAATAAAATACTCCGCGCACACAACAAACACGAAAAAGAATATGTGGTGCAAGTGAATAAATCCATCACAGCTGAATTTATCAAAAAAATGCAAAATGGAATTCCCATTCTAGGTACCGTTACACGAAAGTGTTGGGTAAAACAAACCCGCAAGCAAGAATTCCGAATCGTATTAACACAAGGACTGAACCGCCAGATTCGACGGATGTGTGAATACTTGGGTTATCGTGTGACTAATTTGAAACGAGTGCGGATCATGAATGTCTCTCTCGATACCGAAGTAGGTCATTGGCGTCATTTGACTGCCAATGAAATTCAGGACATTCAACGAGGTGTAAAAAACTCCAAAAAGCACCACTAAGCGATAGTAATCGTTAGGCGATGCCCTTCGTTAGAACGCACATTGAAAACGGTTTGATCTTCAAATAGCAGGTATTGCCCTTTCACTCCTACCAATTTGCCAGAATAGCTTGGTGATTTACTCAAGTTCAAACTTTTGACTTTCTGAGGATATTGTTCTACAGGATACGCAATTTCGGTTGGAACCTGTTCGGATTGAAGATAAGGCATTAGCTCTTCAGGTAGGTGTGCGATAAATTGTTTTCGTGCTGCGTTCCAGTCGACAGGTTCTTTTTCATTTTGGAGCATTTTTCGCCAATTGGTTTTGTCTGAAAAAATGGATTTCAATGCCACTTCAGCCACCCCAGAAAGGTAACGATTGGGAACTTCAAGTAGGGCAAGCGCTTGGTGAGCTCCTTGATCAATCCATCGGGTTGGTACTTGACTTTTTCTTGTGATTCCCACCTTAAGATGGCTGCTCAATGCCAAATAGACAATATGAGGTTGCAATTGCACTTTTTTTTCATAATTCAAATCTCGGTCTTCAATATCTAAATGTGCTTTGCTCAATTCTGGACGCATGACCCAGTCTGCAGCTTGGGGAATTTCAAAAAAGCAAGATTGACAAAAACCCTGTCGGAAAATGGGTTTGACGTTGTTGCAATGCAAGCACTGAGTGCCCTTCAGTGCAAGAGATATTTTACGTCCGACGCAATCGTGAACTAGTAATACATCTCCCTCACAATCCAAAAAATAATGAACTGGTGTGTGTATTTCCGTTATCATTTTTTTTAAAAGGCTGTGAAAGACCATGAGTGTTGATTTGATTACAAACTGTTTCGAGTTGACGAAACGAATTTTGCTATTTTTACATTAAAGATACCATTTGTATGCCAATCCCCTTATTCAATTCTATCGCTTCTTGGTTTCTTAAAAAACGAATCCACCAAATCGAACTTTTTATTAAGTTCCCTCACGAAGTACAGCAGGAAGTTCTTCATGGCTTGCTGGATGAAGCTTCCCAAACGCACTACGGAATTCAGTACGATTTTAAATCCATCAAGGATTACACTACCTTTTCGAAGCGAATTCCATTAGTAAGTTACGAAGACATACAAAATGAAATTCAACTGTCGCGAAAAGGAGTTCAAAATATTTTCTGGCCGGGAAGTATTAAGTGGTTTGCCAAATCTAGTGGGACTACTGGAGCTCAGAGCAAATTCATCCCTGTGAGTTCTGCTTCTTTAGAAAACTGTCATTACAAGGCTGGAAAAGACATGCTCTCTTTGTATTTCAATAACAATAGTGAATCCCAGCTGCTCACTGGCAAATGCTTACGGCTTGGAGGAAGCAGCGATCTCTATCACAATAACTCCAGCTATTTTGGTGATCTCTCTGCAATCATCATAGACAATCTCCCCTTTTGGGCGGAACTCAGCAGCACTCCCAGTCAAAAAACCGCTTTGATGCCCGAATGGGAAGCCAAAATGAAAGCTATTCTAAAGGAGTCAATGGAAGAAAAAGTAACTAGCCTCGCAGGGGTGCCCTCTTGGATGTTGGTGCTTTTGCAACAAGCCTTATCTGAGGCTAAAAAAAATCATATTCACGACCTATGGCCCCAAGCGGAAGTATACTTTCATGGGGGGGTGAGTTTCGAACCCTATCGGGAACAGTACCAACAACTTTTTCCCAAACCAAACTTTAAATACTATGAAATCTACAATGCTTCGGAAGGGTTTTTTGCCATCCAAGATCAAAACGATTCATCCGATTTGTTATTGATGTTGGACTATGGAATTTTTTATGAATTTATTCCCCAAGAAGAATGGGGTGAAAAACAACCCAAAACATTGGCTTTATGGGAAGTAACCTTGGATCAAGTCTATGAATTGGTCATCACAACCAATGGAGGATTATGGCGCTACCGCATTGGAGATACAATTCGGTTTACAAGTCTTCATCCCTATCGAATTCGCGTGAGTGGAAGGACCAAGCAATTCATAAATGTATTTGGTGAAGAACTGATGGTGGAAAATGCAGAAAGAGCATTGGCCACAACCGCAGCCGACACTGGAGTTCAAATCCTAGACTATACAGTAGGCCCAATATTCATGAATGGTCATGAAAAAGGAGGACATGAATGGTTGATCGAATTTGCCAGTACCCCATGTGACCTTGACCATTTTGCACAAATACTTGACCGAGAGTTGCAAAATCTCAATTCAGATTATCAAGCCAAACGTTATAAAGATATAACGTTGCTATCACCAAAAATTCAAGTGGCTCCCAAAGGATTGTTCTATCAATGGTTGGAATCTAAGAAGAAGCTAGGAGGGCAACACAAGGTGCCTCGTTTGTCCAATTCAAGAAAATACTTAGACGAATTGTTGGCCCACTGTTAAGATACCGCTTTGAGTGCGGGGAGATCGGCTTTCCTTAGTCGTTCTTCTGCATAGGTTTTAGTCACCTTTAAAGTTTTGGTCTCCGTATTGGGAAGGCTATACATCGCTTCTGTTAGAATAGACTCACATAGAGAACGCAGTCCACGAGCGCCGAGGTTATAATCCATGGCTTGTTGCACTATGAATTCCAAAGCCCCTGAAGTGAACGTTAATTCAATACCGTCCATTTCAAACAAAAGCTGGTATTGCTTCGTTAAGGCGTTTTTGGGTTGAGTTAGTATGGCTTTGAGCGCCTCTCTATCTAATGGGTTCATATGCGTCAGCACAGGGAGACGACCGATAATTTCTGGGATCAAACCAAATGAACGGACATCTTTGGGAGTGATGTAACGCAAAAGATTATCTCCATCGATATTTTCTAATTCTTTTTGGGTATTGTACCCGATGGCTTGAAGATTGAGTCGTTTATTAATACTTCGCTCAATTCCGTCAAAAGCACCTCCTGCAATAAATAATATATTGGAGGTATCAACCTCAATGAATTTTTGATCGGGATGTTTGCGACCGCCTTTGGGGGGAACATTGACTACTGTCCCTTCCAAAAGCTTAAGCAAGGCTTGCTGTACTCCCTCGCCAGAGACGTCTCGTGTGATGGAAGGATTATCGCTTTTGCGAGCTATCTTGTCCAATTCATCTATAAAAACAATTCCTAATTGGGCACGTTCCACATCGTGATCTGCCGCCTGCAAAAGCCGAGTGAGAATGCTCTCAACATCTTCTCCTACATAGCCAGCTTCGGTTAACACCGTTGCATCTACAATAGCTATTGGTACTTTCAATAGTTTGGCTATGGTCTGTGCCATTAATGTCTTGCCTGTCCCTGTAGGTCCGACCAGCAACACATTACTTTTTTGTAATTCTACTTCATTTTTTTCCTGAAGTAATTGGATTCTTTTGTAGTGATTGTAGACAGCTACTGATAGTGTTTTTTTGGCTCCGTCTTGTCCAATAACGTATGTGTCTAAAAAGGTGCGAATTTCTTTTGGAGGCTTAAGGTCTACATTAAAATTATTGGGAGATGATTTGTTTTCCTCTTGAACAATATGATGGGCTTGCTCAATGCATTTATCACAGATGTGTGCATCCATCCCTGCAACCAATAATTCGGTTTGGGGCTTAGAAAGGCCGCAGAAGGAACAGCTTAGGTGATCTTTTTCCATAGTAAGAAATTGTGTGGGGGTTACTATTCGTTCAGTACTTCGTCAACCATGCCGTAGGCTTTGGCTTCTTCGGCTCGCATCCAATAGTCCCGATCGGAATCATCGTGAACTTTTTCAACGCTTTGCTTCGAATGTTTGGCAATGATAGCGTAGAGTTCGTCTTTAAGTTTCAGTATTTCTCGGGCAGTAATTTCTATATCCGAGGCTTGTCCTTGAGCTCCTCCAAGCGGTTGATGGATCATCACACGCGAATGAGGAAGTGCCGATCGTTTGCCATCGGTTCCTGCACAAAGTAATACTGCCCCCATTGAGGCCGCAATTCCTGTGCATATAGTAGCCACATCAGGGCTGATGAATTGCATGGTGTCATAGATTCCCAAACCTGCATAAACGCTCCCTCCAGGAGAATTTATATACATCTGAATGTCACGCTTGGAATCAACACTTTGTAAGAAAAGTAGCTGTGCTTGAATAATATTGGCCACATTGTCGTCTATGGCTGTTCCTAAAAACATAATACGATCCATCATCAAACGAGAGAAAACATCCATCTGAGCGACATTTAACTGTCTCTCTTCAATGATATAGGGAGTCATGCTGGACACGATTTTATCGTAGTACATCGCATTGATGCCGTGTTTCTTGATCGCAAATTTCTTAAATTCTTTTCCGTAGTTCATGCAAGTTTTTTTTAAAAATACTAAAAATTACGCTTGTCCGTAGGCTTCTTTGATGAAGGCATCGAAGGAAATCACTTTTTCTTTTATTGGACCGTTATTTTTGTAAAAAGTAAGCATTTTTTGACTCATCAGTTGGTCTTGCAAGCGACGGCTTTCCTCTTCATTGGACAAAACTCGAAGAATGATACCTTCCATTTCTTTTTCTTCGGGGGGCATTTGTCCGTATTGGGCCATTTGCATCGTAATCATATTGCGTGCAAAATCCTTCATTTCATCAAACTGCACTTGTAACTCGTGATCGGCTACTAGTTTTCCTTCGATCAGCTGATAACGGATTCCTTTTTCGGAACGGCTATATTCTTCTTCTGCCTCTTCTACAGTCAGTGATTTCTCCCCTGAATTTTGAATCCAACGCTTCAAGAATTCTGCAGGGAGGTCAAATTTGGTGTTTTTCACCAAATACTCTGTCATATCGTTGAGTAATTTTTGGTCTGATTGCTGCTCAAATTGTTTTTCGATTCCCTCCTTAATTTTAGATTTTAAAGAAGTTTCAGAAGTTACAGTTCCCGCTTCGTATATTTTATCAAATAATTCTTGATCCAGCGGGGCCAGTTCGCGGGTATTCACCTCTTTCAAACTAATTAAAAGCTCTTCTTTTAAGCTGGCTGCTTGATCGTTTGAAATTCCCAAAAGGCGTTGTGCTACCACTGGCTCAAAAAGCCCTTTAGAAGATATAGAAAATGAATCGCCTACCGCTTTGCCTTTGAAAGCCGATTGGTTTTTTTTCTCTTTGATTTGTTCCCATTCAAAGGTGGCTGTATTGTCAATCTCCATTACCTCATTTATAAACTGCGCTGTAATTTCTACCCCTTCAGAAACTTCTTTCTCTGCCACTAATTTGCCGTATTGTTTCTGAATGCTTTGAAGCTGCTCTTCAATCATTTTTTTATCGGCTTCGATTCGATAGTGAACTACTTTCTTTCGGGATTTCAAATTAATTTCAAACGAAGGGGAAAGGCCCAATTCAAATTCGAATTGGATGGCGTCTGCTTTCCAGTCAATTTCATCTTGCATTTTGGGCAAGGGATTGCCTAGTATTTGGAATTCTTTTTCTTTTAAATAAGAATCTAAATGCTCCCGGAGCAATTTATTAACCTCATCGGCGCTTACCGCCGTTTCGTATTGTTTTTTGATTAAACCCATTGGAACATGGCCCTTTCTAAAACCAGGAATATTGGCTTTTTTACGGTAATCTTTCAGGACTTCTATGACTTTGCTGGCAAAGTCTTCTTGCGCTACATTTATAGTAACCACGGCATTGAGGGCGTCCAGTTCTTGATGAGTTATTTCCATGAATATGCAATCAGAAATTTAGTGGGCAAAACTACAAATATAATTTTACAATCCCCCTTGTTGTCCCCTCATAATTGCTTATGTTTGCAGTCCAAAATTAATAACCCGTGGGTCGGGTACCCACACAAATTAATAGACATGCCAGTACGAATACGATTGCAACGCCATGGTAAAAAAGGAAAACCCTTCTACTGGGTCGTTGCCGCAGACAATCGCTCTCCTCGCGATGGTCGCTATCTAGAAAAATTAGGAATCTACAATCCCAATACCAATCCGGCTACCGTCGAAATCAATATTGACAATTGCGTCAAATGGTTGGAAAACGGGGCACAACCGTCAGACACAGCACGCACTTTGTTGTCCTACAGAGGGGTAATGCTGAAACACCATCTCAATGGTGGCGTTCGCAAAGGAGCCTTTAGTGCTGAAGAAGCAGAAAAGAAATTTGAAGCTTGGCTGCAAGAAAAAGAAGCTAAGATCCAGGCAAAAGTCGATGGCTTGAGTAATGCTGAAGCAGAAGCTAAAGCCGCTGCCCTTGCTGCTGAAAAAGCTGTCAATGAAAAGCGAATGGCTGATGCAGCTGCTGCTGAAGCGGAAGAAGCTGCTACTGATGAAGCCCCTGCTGAAGAAGTTATTGCTGAGGAAGCTCCTGCTGAAGAAGTTGCTGTCGAAGAAGCTCCTGCTGAGGAAGCTCCAGCTGAAGAAGTTACTGCCGAAGAAGCTCCTTCTGAGGAAGCCCCAGCTGAAGAAGTTATTGCTGAGGAAGTTCCAGCTGAAGAAGTTACTGCCGAGGTGGCTAGTACTGAAAAAGCACCCGCTGATGAGACTGCTGCTGATGAGACTGCTGCTGAGGAAGCTCCTGCTGAGGACTCGAGTACCGAAGAAGGAGAAGCGACCAAAGACGACTAATGCTTTAATATAGAGGGATCGATGCGAAAAGAAGATTGCTTCTTTCTTGGAACCCTCTCTAGTCTTTATAGCTATAAAGGAGAAATCCTGATACACATAGACTCGGATGATCCCGGGTTGTATACACAATTGGAATCAATTTTAGTGGATTACCCCACTGGATTGGTTCCTTTTTTTATTTCAAGCGCCCGATTGCATAAGTCAAGACTGTTGCGCGTCAAGTTGGAAACGATAGACACCGAAGAATCGGCTCAAACACTGCTTAAAAAAAAGGTTTACTTGCCCCTCTCAATGCTCCCTCCCCTAGAAGGCAATCGCTTCTATTATCATGAAATTATTGGGTTTACAGCGCTTGATGTTGAACAAGGTGTTATAGGAACAATAGACGGTGTCAATGACCAAAGCAGTCAAGCTCTCTTAGAAATTTCTGACAAAAACAAGCAACAACTGATTCCACTACATGATGACTTTATTCTCAAGGTAGATCGTATCAAAAAGGAGTTTCATCTCAACTTACCTCCTGGGATTCTTGCCCTAAACGACTAATTTTTATTTATTCCTACTGCTTAAGTTTTCCTATTTTTGAGGAAACAAACTTGAAATGTCGCAAGATTTATTTTCCGCACCCGACTATTATGAGTTGGATGGCTTATTGAGAGAAGAACATTTGTTGGTGCGAGATGCTGCGCGGTCGTGGGTGAAGAAGGAAGTAAGTCCTATCATCAATCAACATGCTCAAGAAGCTACATTCCCCAAACATCTAATCAAGGGCTTAGCAGAAGTTGGTGCTTTTGGCCCGTTTATACCTGAGGAATACGGGGGTGCTGGATTGGACCAGATTAGCTATGGCTTGCTTATGCAAGAAATAGAGCGAGGAGATTCTGGCATTCGCTCAACGGCCTCAGTGCAATCGTCCCTAGTAATGTTCCCCATATGGAAATACGGAACAGAAGAGCAACGAAAAAAATTCCTTCCCAAGTTAGCCTCGGGTGAATACATCGGGTGTTTTGGACTTACTGAACCTGATCACGGCTCTAATCCGGCTGGAATGACAACCCATTTTAAAGAAGAAGGCGATCATTACATTCTTAATGGTGCAAAAATGTGGATCAGTAACGCTCCTTTTGCTGATGTAGCTGTTGTTTGGGCAAAAGATTCTTCAGGTCGAATTCACGGCTTGCTTGTAGAGCGGGGCATGAAAGGCTTTGAAACACCTGAAACACATAACAAATGGTCGCTTCGCGCTTCCTCAACAGGAGAGCTTTTATTTAAAGAAGTGAAAGTGCCTAAAGAAAACCTGCTGCCAGGAAAATCGGGTTTGGGTGCTCCGCTTTCTTGTTTAGACTCTGCCCGTTATGGCATTGCTTGGGGAGCAATAGGAGTAGCGATGGATTGTTATGATACGGCCTTGCGATATGCCAAACAACGAATTCAATTTGATAAACCTATTGCAGGAACCCAGTTACAACAAAAAAAACTGGCAGAAATGATTACCGAAATTACCAAAGCCCAGTTACTGGCTTGGCGTTTGGGAGTTCTTAAAAACGATAATAAGGCCAATTCTGCTCAAATCTCTATGGCTAAAAGAAACAATGTGGCCATGGCTGCAAGCATTGCCCGTGAAGCTAGGCAAATGCTCGGTGGAATGGGGATTACTGGAGATTACAGCATCATGCGTCACATGATGAATCTAGAATCGGTTCTGACTTACGAAGGAACTCATGATATTCATTTACTCATTACAGGTATGGATATTACGGGGTTGAATGCCTTTAAATAAGTTTAGAAGTCGATCACAAAGCCAAAACTCGGAATGGGAATATTATTCTGTTGTTCATTGCTAATCAATACCAACGCTCTGGGAGATAACTCTTCCCCAGTCTCACTTCGCGCCAACCCATATTCCTCGGGCAGTGGAGTAGCCTGAGCAAATAGGTTTTGAATTTCGAAATAGAAATTCCAAGAAAAGCGCTTGCCATTCCATTTTTTGTCAAATCGAATATCAACTTGATTGAAGGGGTCCAATTGCACTGTGCCCAAGGCACCGTAGTTTAATGTTATTTCAGGATAACTCACAAGGGTATTGACTACATCTGTTGGCACATAGGGAGTGTTGCCCGCAAAACGCCATCGCGAGCTGATTTCCCAATTTCGCTTTAATTTATAACCTCCTGTAAAAGAGATTAAGTGACGACTGTCCCATACGGAAGGTAAGTAATTTCCATTGCGCCCAGTAAATTCACTGTAGAAAAAGGTATAGGCAAAGTTCCCATAGAAATTTTTACTCAATTTTTGTTGAAAGAGCAATTCCACTCCGTAGGCGTTCCCCTCTCCTGTATCTACTATTGCTTCATTTCCAAGCACTTCAAATCCACCTCCTTTGTTGGCCAATGCTACTCCGTCACGAAAAGAAACGGGATACTGGGCATAATCTTTCAAAAAGCCCTCGATACTGAATCGAGCAGCGGTTCCAAAATTGTATTCTACCCCAGCCACATAATGATCGCTTCGGGTATAACGTTGATTTTGGTTTACAAAATCTCCATTACTCCCTTGAAAACCTAACATGGTGTAGGTTGGGATTTTATAGTAGCGCCCAAGAGAAGCATTTAATCGCCATTTTTGATTTTTAGACAGCACATAGGATAAAGAAGCTCGAGGTGAAAAAGTACTCCAAAAGTCCGATCCTGTGGAAAATGTGTCGGCATCCATGCGAAAACCCAACGCAATATCCAAGCGGTTGTCTAAATAACTACGTGATCCCTTGGCGTTGAACCCATACTTTACAAAATCAATATTTGTTATGTAGCCTAGCCCATACAAGGCGCTTTCGGTTGCATTTTGGTAGTCGGAATACTGAATATTAATCCCCCCAGATAGCTTCCAGTCTTGAAGATAATATGTAGGTTGTATTCTTAGTTTAGTTTCCCATTCATAGGAATCATTTTGAAATAACAAGCCTTCTTTGGCTTCATTATCCGAATAACGAGAAAAAATATTATCCAGCCGATTGGTACTCAATGCCGTGAATAACTGTCCATTCCCTCGTTTAAATTTTCGTTTCCAAGATACTCCAACGGTAGTGGTACGTTGTTGAATGATCGGGACTTGTTCTATTCCCGCTTGTTGACGCTCATCATAAGTGTCGGGTGCTTTTACTGAAAAATCGTCGACGGAACCGATTCCAATAAAATTCAAGGTGTTGTAGGCATCCAATTCGTGATTTAGTTTCCATTGATAATCCCAGTAATCTGGTCGAATTGGCAGGCCAATCAACTCAAAAAGAAACTGGAGATAACTCCTTCGAAGGGAAAGAAGTATCGTCGTTTTGGCTGGAAGGGATTTATCTTTTTGAAACAATGGACCTTCCAGAGTTAGTGCGGCTTCACTGGCCCCAATTCGAAAATTTCCTCCAAAACGATTGGGGTTTCCTTCCCTTTGTTCGAAGGAAAGTACTCCAGACAAAGGATTGTCATATTCGGCTCCAAAAGCCGAACTGGAAAGAGTTACTTCTCGAACAAAAGATACATTGAGTAAGCCTACGGGACCACCAGCACTCCCCTGAGTACTAAAATGATTGATGTTGGGGATTTCAATACCATCCAAATAATAGACTGTCTCATTGGGAGCACCTCCACGAATGATAATGTCATTTCGAAAGCCTCCAATGGAGGGAGAAATTCCAGGCATGGATTGTACCACCTTAGTAATATCGTTATTCCCGCCTGGATAGGTTTCTATTTCGACAGCTGAGAAAGTTTGGGTAGATAATGGAGTTTCTTTGGTTTTTTTAAATGGATTTTGGGAAACCACGATCTCATCTAAAGCATCAGTAACAGCATCTAGCTTAAACAACAATGAAGGGGTTCCCACCGATTTAACAATGACATTATATAGCGTTTGACTCTGATACCCCAAATAACTAACACTTATATTATAAGCTTGGGTTGGAACTTCTTCAAGCATGAAATACCCTTCCTTGTTGGTTACCACACCCAGTGTAGTGCCTTCCACCAAAATCGTTGCTCCTTCCAAGGGAAGTTGTGATTGGGTATCTATCACTCGGCCATTCACCATCCCAGTATTTTGTGCTGATCCCAAAAAACAAATGAATAGAAAAGTGATTAAGGTAACTCGCATAGCTTTTTTTTTGCAAATAAAATGAAAACCTATCGAACCGAAAATCATTTTTCATAACTTTAAATTGAAAAAGAAAAACAAACTGCTATGAAAAATCAAAGGAGAGATTTTTTAAAATCCGCCTGTGCCCCCGTAGCCCTTGCGCTACTTGGTATTCCATTAGCCGCTGCCTGTAGCGGAGAAGATGAAAATGATGAAATCCTTAGTGAAGGGCCTGTAGAAATCGATTTGAGTTCGAGTCAATTCCAAGCCTTAGAAGAAATTAATGGATGGATAAACTACCGATCGGAAAACCTACTCTTAATTCGCGTGAGTAGTACCGAAATTTTAGCCTTTAATAATGCTTGTCCCCATCAGGGGTTTCGAAACGGTTGGTCGCTAGAAGGTAATTCTTTTAGGTGTTCCAACCATGGAAGAAGTTATAATGCCAACTGCAGCAGTGCTTTGCGATGTTATACCACCCGTATTTCTGGAAACACACTGACTGTGAGCCGTTAATTTTTTTTCTTTAGAAGTCGGCGTTGCCTACGTAATCTAGGAGTCCTTTTAACCGACTGCTGCTCCATCTCTTGTAGTTCACGTTCTTCTTCATCGAGTTTGAATTGCTCTCTAAGATCCTGAAGTTCAGTAGTAGAAATGGCTTCCTGGTCGCCTGCTTGAAGGGCAGCATCTTCCACGTCAAAAGTAGCCTTATTGGTCTGTTTTCGCATCAATTCTCGAGCTGCTTTCAAATTGTAATATACCCCAGGATCTATCATCTTATTAGCAATGTAATTCTCCTTACTTTTTTTATCCCAGCGAACGAAAACAAAAGCGCCGTTAATGGAATCAAATCGCACCCGAAAAACACGAGCTTTGTTTGGGAGCGTCTGATACACTTCAATTTTCTCAGGAACGTAGCCAGCCATATCCAAAAGATCTTCCACAAAGTAACGTTGTCCTTCCGACGAAGGATCGTTTTCGGGCATCAGATATTCTTCCTCATAAGAATCTGAATAATTGTCTTCCTGAGACCATGACTCATTAAGGAATAGGATTGAAAGAAGAAGAAAACAGACAGATTTCATTGACTAGGAATTGGAAGCTAGCGCTTCATTTTTAAAATAAAAAGTGATCATTCCTTGTGCTCCTAGATAAGTTGCCATGACCCAAAATCCAAAAAAATTACTTTCAAAATAAAATTGATTCAAAGCCAGCATTGAATCCGACAGAATAAATAAAAATGCGCCTCCAAGAATGAATTTTCCTTTTTGAGAATTTTGAATCCAATAGGTCAGACTCAAAATGCCAAAGCAACTGATCGCAAAAGCATAGACCATCACAGCTGGGGTTAACTTTCCCAAATGAGGAAACAAGAAGTAGAGAAGCGTAGCCCCGTAGAGTGCGAAAGGAATACCTGAAAGGAAAAGATGTTTTCTAATTCTTAAAATACGTTCCCCCATTTTGAGAGTATACAGAATCTGGGTGAGTAAAAAGCACCCTAATCCAAAGAGAAAAAATAAAGTAGTGTCCTTGATTAGAAAGACGTCCCCTAAAAAAGAGAAAATTAAAGCTATTAAAATACCCCGATCTGGGTGGGGGTTTTTCGACAAATAATAGATAAAGAGACTGGGAACAAGCAAGGGTTTGGTTAGCAGGACAATTGTTTCCCCCTCCGTAATCATTCCAATAAGATGGAGTAAGCCTACGATCAAGAAGAATAAAAAATATCGATTCATTATCAGAAATTATAGTTAATCTGTACTTGTACGTTCCTTCCCATCTCATCGGCATAATAACGTAATCGATTGAGATAGTTTCTATAAGACGTATTGGTCAGATTCTCAACAATAATACGAAAGTCCCAGAATTTATCTGCTTTGTTTTTCGAGCTGTATGCTAGTGTGGCTTGCCACAAATGATACGCTTGGGGAGGGGTGCTGACGTCTATTGGGGTGTCCACCAAATCACCCTCCACCAATAAACTAAAGTCAAAATTGTTATCAGGAAAACGGTTTTGATAAGCTGAGTACTGGTGTTGTACGGATACTTCCCAATTTTTTTTACTTGGGGGTGTCCAAGTGAGGTTGTGTTGAAAGTTGTAAGGAGGAATATCTATGAGTGGACGGTCACGGCTGCTATCGTGCCCACGAAGCCATGAGCTATTCATCTGGTAATGTAAATTCGTTTGGATTAACCAATCCATATCTATATCCAAACCTGTTAAAAAACCATCAATGGAGCGGTACTGCCAAACAGGAAAGGAGCTTCCTCGCCTCGCTTCAAACCCTTCAGGCTCGATGATAATATAGTCTTTTAAGTCGGCATAATGTATGCTGGCAGAATACGAAATCTGATCTCCTCGGGATTCAACTCCTAAAAGCCATTTGTTAACCTTCTCTTTCGAAAGACGCAGTTCTCCGTATTCGATTGTGGCAAGGGAGTGATGCAACCCATCGCTAAATAGTTCGCTGGGGTTGGGAGCCCTCTCACTATGATTGAAATTGAATAATAAAGTATGCGAAGGTACTGCCTGATAGGCCATGCCAAAAGAACTGGAAAGAGTAGAAAAGTTCTTCTTTAATGTGGTGAGTAGTTGGGTTCCGTAATCCACAATAGGCGTCTCTGGAAAATCAATCACATAGCCTTTTTCCAACCAGTCATTTTGGTCATAGTATTTTTGAGCCAAATAATTTATTGTCTCCCAGCGCAAACCAAATTCAATATTCCACAGATTATTGGGCTCAAATTCCATAGCTGAAAAAGCCGCCCAATGATATTTGTCATAATCGGGAATCAGTCTTTTAACCTTCGTTACTGGGTCGGAATAATTGTCTTGAGCTTTTCCACTGAGTCCTCCTGTTAGTTTGTAGTTTTCTCCAATTTTTGTTCTTAGATAAACTTCTAAATCCTGTGTCCATAATTGTAAATCAATGGCGGGAACATCTTTTAAGTCCCCTCTTCTGACATCGTATTCTTGTCGGTGATTCCATTGTACATTATAGTTGATTTCCCACTTGGAGAACTCATTGAATCGTCTAAAATAGGAGAGTTTTCCGTTGTGATGTTGATTTTCTTGCCTGGGGGCACCCAAAGTATAGGTAAAGGGCTTGATAACCAAAGGAACATCACTTTCAATGGCTCGAGCCAAATCTCCGGGAGTTCCCACGTGTGCAGAACGAAGAATACTTAACTGTGTATCATAAAATCGATAACTCGCTTCCCAGCCAGATTGAATGGTATTGCGCCCAAATGTCATAGAAAATGCTTTTTCAACGGAAGCCGTATTGGACAGGTTGTATGCTGGTGCTTTCAAATCTCCCAGCTGTTTGGCGGTTAGGTTCAATTGAGCATAGCTCCCTAAGCCATTCGACCACTGTGTTTTGGCAAATAAACCTCCTCCCCTTCCATTTGTTTGAAGACTTGTTCCCAAACGCGAAGTCAAAGTATCTTGAAAAGCAATTTTATTTTTTTGAAGAAGGATAATTCCCCCAGGCGTGTCACCACCATAACGAAGTAGTCCGGCTCCTTTTACAACACTGATAAAATCGGAACTATTTATATCCAATGTGGGTGCATGGTCGGCTCCCCATTCTTGGTCTTGTAATCGAATTCCATCAATAACAATTCCCACACGAGAACCAAACATCCCGTGGATTACCGGTTTGGATAGGGAACTCCCTGTTTGCATCATACTGACTCCAGAGAGCTGTGAAAGGATACTTCCAAGATCACTGCTTTGATTTTGCAGCAATACCACTTGGTCGAGGGTACTTTCCAACTGGTTTTTACCTGCCTTATTTCGGATATCTTCTTCTACAAAGATTTCTGCAAGGGCGTTCACGTGGTGTTCCAATTTGAAAGCCCCTATTTTTTTTTGTGGGATTTGAATATTTCGTACGAGGGGTTCACAACTGGGGTGTGTGATTTGCAGTTTATAAATACCCGGACACAACTCCGCTATATTAAATTCTCCCTGCTCCGAGGAGAAAATAATGCGCTGTTCATTCAATAACTCAACACGGGCGTCTACCAAAGGACTGTCCTCGTGAATATCATAGACAGAGCCGCGAAACGTGTATTTACAATTTGTTTGAGCGTGGGAATTTAGGGTGAAAAAAAGAAAAAGGGAGCCGATTATAACAACCAGCTCCCAAAATTTATTATTCAGATACGGCAACATTCAGATCAACTTGTACATCTGTTTCTCCACCAAAGTCAGTTCGTGAATTTCCGGATTTGGTTGTGGGTTCATGAATTAAAAACAGCCTAACGACAGCATCTCCTGCTGCACTTGTTGTCCATGTTGTTTTTAACCCAAGAGGGTTCCCAGCACTATCTTGATTATCAGAATTAGCACTAGTGATCGCTAAAACTGAGCCGCTATTATCATAAAAGACATGGTGCTCATCGGCCTCTTCAATCACTTCTGGGTTGATTGCTTCTACATCACTCGGATCAGTTGCATTGAAAAAACTCACAGCAACTTCATAGGTTGAATTTGTACTGAGTGGAATACTGAGGCTCGCGTCTCCCTCATCCCAAGTGTATGTAGTGGTTGAATTATTAACCGTCACATCAAAACTGACTCGATTAATTTCTTCTTCTTCGTTGATGAGTTCAGGAGTGTCTTCATCATCATTTGAACATTGGAATAATAAGAGGCTTAGCCCCATCAAAAGGGGTAATTTTAAATAAGAGTATGTTTTCATTTTTAATGTTTTGTGTTTTGTAAAAGAGAGTTTGTTAATGAAATATATTAACACAAAACAGGGGGGCCTCGAAGCGGGTTGAGCGTTTGTTCAAAAGAAGTGTGCGGGTTGGAATACGAAAAGTCATTGTCTTTCCTAAAATAAGGAGCGAAAATATTGACCTCTGAATGAGATGGTAAAAAGACACGCGTGACAAAGAAAAAATCATTGTGTTCACAATCAAACCCCTCGTTATGCAAATGATGCTTTGCCGATTCACAGGTTTGATGTTCATGCGCTTGGAATACCTCGGACCAATGCTCAATATTAGCTGTAAAAAATAATATCGATAATAAAATTGCCAAGGCTTTATACATTCAATAAAGATATTACATTAAATAAATGCATTTGAAAAAACTTTAAAAAATCAATAGTGATAGCGTCTAAATGCTTCCATTGATTCGTACTCAGCCATGCCAAGTTCGTTATACAGCAATGCTGTATCCCTATTTCTTTCTTCGGCTCGAAGCCAAAATTCACGATTGTCCTCCCCTTGGAACATTACGCGGTCTTTCTGAGATTGATGATATAGAATAGAATTACGTTTTTGAGCCACTTGATCGGGACTAATAGGAACGGCCATTTCAATTTCATGGATGTCCCATTCTTGCCAAGCTCCTCTGTAGAGCCAGACCCAACAATCCTTCATATAAGGTTCTTTTTTTAATTTTTCCAGAGCCTCAAATAAAATTTCAAGACAAATTCTGTGTGTCCCATGCGGGTCTGCTAAGTCTCCAGCAGCATAAATCTGATGGGGTTTTATTTCCTCAATAAGAGCAATAGTCTGATTCAAGTCTGAAGCCGTGGGGGATTTCTTTTTAATGGTTCCAGTTTCATAAAAAGGTAAATCCATAAAATGAAGATGAGATATGGGAAGCTTTAAAAAACGGGCGGCTGCTATGCATTCGCTTCTTCTTATTGCCCCTTTCAATGTGCGAACCTTTTGAGAAGCAATATTATTCTCACCTTCGGACAACAGCTCTTTTTTGAGTAT
>MDTB01123543.1_pt1 | contig 29140 bp, 23 predicted proteins | sample 811161 | NCBI WGS metagenome assembly MDTB01 (sample SAMN05326650, study PRJNA326480) | marine metagenome | isolation source: seawater | place: Mediterranean Sea | collected 2009
AGAATGAAATTGGTTAGTTACGTAAAAGAAACATACAGCGAGTTAGTGCATAACGTCACTTGGCCTACATGGCAAGAACTGCAAAACAATACGATTTTGGTTGTTATAGCATCTATATTACTTTCGCTTGCCATTTTTGTAATGGATAAAGTTTTTGGTAACGATCCTAATTTCTGGTGGAATGGTGTTCTAGGAAACATATACAATTTTTTCTAAAGTCGGGCTATGAGTGAAATTGCAAAAAAATGGTACGTTGTACGTGCGATTAGTGGGAAAGAAAAAAGTGTAAAGCACTATTTGGAAATTGAGATGTCTCGAATGAAAAACTTAGATGACAACATTGATCAAGTTTTGATTCCTACCGAGAAAATCTTCCAAATTCGCAATGGAAAAAAAGTAAATAAGGAACGCGCTTATTTACCCGGATATGTTTTGATTGAGGCAGCCCTTGTTGGGGAAGTTAAGCACGTCATAAGAAGCATTCCGAATGTTATAGGATTTTTAGGTACTGAAAAGGGTGGAGAACCCGTGCCTATGAGAATGTCAGAGGTCAATCGTATTTTAGGTAAGGTCGATGAACTGGCAGAAACAGAAGAGGAATTGAAAATTCCGTTTGTGGTGGGTGAGTCCGTAAAAGTAATTGACGGTCCTTTCAATAATTTCAGTGGTGTCATTGATGATATCAATGAGGATAAAAAGAAATTGAAAGTGATGGTTAAGATTTTTGGGCGTAAGAATCTTCTCGAGCTTAGCTATATGCAAGTTGAGAAGGAGAGTTAATTTGTATTAACCCGTAGGAGTGAACTAGATGATTAAAGCTTCCCATCGTTTAAGGTTCATGTTTGACTACACAATTTTATATATATGGCTAAAGAAGTAGCAGGATTGATCAAATTACAGATCAGAGGTGGTGCGGCTAACCCAGCCCCTCCCGTTGGACCAGCACTTGGTGCAAAGGGTGTAAATATCATGGAGTTTTGCAAGCAATTTAATGCAAGAACCCAAGATAAACCTGGGAAAGTAGTACCGGTTGTAATCACAGTATATAGCGACAAGTCATTTGACTTTGTTTTGAAAACGCCTCCGGCAGCTGTGCAAATCATGGAACAAATCAAAATTAAAAAAGGATCCGCTGAACCGAATCGTGTGAAGGTTGGTGCCATCTCATGGGACCAAATTCGTACAATCGCAGAAGACAAGCTTCCTGATTTAAATTGTTTTACCGTTGATTCAGCAATGATGATGGTGGCAGGTACTGCACGCAGTATGGGTGTTAATGTAAAGGGCGGTAGTGCTCCAAAATCCAAATAATTTAGGTTATGAAAAAAATGACTAAAAATAGAAAAGCGGTTTTTGGAAAACACGACTTAACAAAAGCCTACTCTTTAACGGATGCATGTAATTTAGTGAAAGACATTTCGACCACTAAGTTTGACGCTTCTGTTGATGTGTGTGTGCGTCTTGGTGTTGATCCAAGAAAAGCAAATCAAATGGTTAGAGGAACAGTTGCGCTTCCACATGGAACTGGAAAAGATGTAAAAGTATTGGTGCTTTGTACTCCTGATAAGGAACAAGAAGCAAAAGATGCTGGAGCAGATTATTTTGGTTTAGATGAATACATTGCTAAAATAAAGTCTGGATGGACTGATGTTGATGTTATTGTAACAATGCCTTCTGTGATGGGAAAAGTTGGTGCTTTAGGACGTATTTTGGGTCCTAGAGGTTTAATGCCGAATCCTAAAACAGGAACAGTTACGATGGAAGTAGGAAAAGCTGTAACGGAAGTGAAGGCTGGTAAAATCGACTTTAAGGTTGATAAATATGGAATCGTTCATTCATCAGTAGCTAAAGTTAGTTTTGACGGAGATAAAATCTTCGAAAATGCAAATGAATTGCTACAAACGTTGATAAAAATGAAACCATCGTCTGCTAAAGGGACTTACATTAAGAGTGTTTATATGACCTCTACAATGAGTCCTGGAATTCAGATAGATGCCAAGTCTCTTAACGCATAATACTCAAGAAAATGACTAGAGAAGAAAAAGTAAAGTACATAGATGATTTGGCCGCTGATTTAACAGCATCCAATGTATTCTATCTTACAGACACTGCAGAGCTTACAGTTGAAACCGTGAATTCATTGAGAAGAAAATGTTTTCAGGCAAACATCAGTATGCGTGTAGTGAAAAATGCATTATTGAAAAAGGCAATGGATCGTGTAGAAGGTAAGAATTTTGGAACATTGAAAGATGTTTTGAAAGGAGCGACCTCAATCATGTTGTCAGAATCTTCAAGTGCCCCAGCAAAAATGATTAAGGATTTTCGTAAAAAGAATCCTAAACCAATTTTGAAAGGAGCATATGTTGATGAAGCAATTTTCATTGGTGATGAGCAGCTTAGTGCACTTGAGTCCTTAAAAAGTAAAGAGGAATTACTCGGTGACATTATTAGCTTGTTACAAAGCCCAGCACAAAATGTATTGTCTGGATTACAAAACGCTGGCGGTTCGCTTGCTGGCATGTTGAAAACGCTCGAAGAAAGAGCATAATTTAATTATTAAACCTTTTTAAAAACAAAATAAAATGGCTGATTTAAAGCAAATTGCAGAAACGCTAGTAAACCTAACAGTAAAAGAAGTTAGTGAGTTAGCAACGATCATGAAAGACGAATATGGAATCGAACCTGCAGCTGCTGCTGTGGCTGTTGCTGGCCCTGCTGGCGGAGCTGGTGGCGAAGCTGCTGAAGAGAAAACAGAATTCGACGTAGTATTGAATGCTGGTGGACCTAGCAAACTAGCAGTAGTTAAACTTGTAAAAGAACTTACTGGTAAAGGTCTTAAAGAGTCTAAGGACTTAGTAGACAACGCACCTACTACATTAAAAGAAGGTGTAGCGAAAGACGAAGCTGAAGGACTTAAGAAGTCTTTGGAAGAAGCTGGAGCTGAAGTTGAGATTAAGTAATTAACTCAAATTATTGACAAGAAAGGCACCGCATTTTTGCGGGTGCCTTGTCTTGTTTTAAGTGGTATTCATATTGAATACTAAAACATTAACTAAAAACATTCATCCTTGGCAACATCAAATAATTCAACTAGAATTAATTTTGCATCCGGTAAAAATCAATTTGACTATCCGGATTTCTTAGAAATCCAATTGAAATCATTTAGGGAATTTTTCCAATTGGAAACTACTCCCGAAAATCGAGAAAGTGAAGGGCTTTTTAAAGTGTTCGCTGAGAACTTTCCGATCACAGATACAAGAAACCAATTCGTTTTGGAATTTTTGGATTATTTCATCGATCCACCGAGATATTCAATTTCCGAATGTATTGAAAGAGGTTTAACCTATAGTGTCCCACTTAAGGCTAAATTAAAATTGTACTGTACCGATCCTGAACATGAAGATTTCGAAACAATTGTACAAGATGTGTATTTGGGGACAATCCCTTATATGACGCCAAAAGGATCCTTCGTAGTGAATGGAGCGGAACGGGTTATCGTTTCTCAGCTTCACAGATCACCTGGAGTTTTCTTTGGACAGTCAAGACACGCCAATGGAACAAAGCTATATTCGGCGAGAATAATTCCTTTTAAAGGTTCTTGGATAGAATTTGCTACTGATATAAATAATGTCATGTATGCCTACATTGACAGAAAAAAGAAATTACCTGTAACTACATTGTTTAGAGCAATTGGTTATGAAACTGACAAAGATGTATTAGACATCTTTGGTTTGGCCGATGAGGTTAAGGTAAATAAAACAAATTTAAAGAAGCTCGTTGGCAGAAAGCTAGCCGCAAGAGTTCTTAAGACCTGGATAGAAGATTTTGTGGATGAAGATACTGGAGAGGTTGTTTCTATAGAAAGAAATGAAGTCATATTTGACCGTGAGTTGGATATTACAGAAGAGCATCTTGAGGCCATTATGGAGTCCGGAGCAAAATCAGTAACACTTCACAAAGAGAATGTGAATACGGCTGATTATACCATTATCTATAATACGCTTCAAAAAGATATTTCAAATTCTCAAAAAGAAGCTGTCGAGCACATCTATCGACAATTGAGAAACGCAGATCCGCCCGATTATGATACTGCAAAGGGTGTTTTCGAGAAGCTATTTTTCTCAGATACAAGATATGATCTAGGTGAAGTTGGAAGATTCCGATTGAACAAAAAATTGGGGATTGATCAAGAAGAACAGTCAAGAGTTCTGACTAAAGATGATATGATTAAAATTATCAAGTATCTTATTGAATTGATTAATTCTAAAGCGGATGTAGATGATATTGATCACTTATCAAATAGACGTGTTAGAACGGTTGGTGAGCAGTTGTATTCTCAGTTCGGAGTGGGTCTTGCAAGAATGGCAAGAACGATTAGAGAGAGAATGAATGTAAGAGACAATGAGGTGTTTACGCCTATTGACTTGATCAATGCGAAAACGCTATCTTCTGTGATTAACTCGTTTTTTGGAACGAATCAGTTGTCTCAATTTATGGATCAAACGAATCCATTGTCAGAGGTGACACACAAACGAAGATTGTCTGCGCTCGGACCTGGTGGTCTATCACGTGAAAGAGCTGGATTTGAGGTTCGTGATGTTCACTACACCCACTATGGTCGCCTTTGTACGATTGAAACCCCTGAGGGACCAAATATTGGTTTGATTTCTTCATTGTGCGTATTTGCTAAGGTGAATAAACTTGGTTTTATTGAAACACCATATCGATCCGTTCAGAAAGGTAAGGTCCAATATGACAAAGAACCTATTTATGTTGCTGCTGAGGAAGAGGATGAAAAAATCATCGCTCAGGCAAATGCAAAAGTAGATGATAAAGGTAATTTCTTATCTGATGTTGTAAAGGCTAGATTTGAGGGAGACTTCCCAGTTGTAGAGCCAAATAAATTACACTTAATGGATGTTGGAGCGAATCAAATTGCTTCAATCGCAGCCTCGTCTATTCCATTCTTGGAGCATGATGATGCCAACAGAGCCTTGATGGGATCTAATATGCAGCGTCAAGCAGTTCCATTATTAAAACCGAACTCTCCAATTGTTGGAACAGGGATTGAACAGCTTGTAGCCGAAGATTCTAGAGTATTGATTAACGCAGAGGGTTCTGGTATTGTAGAATATGTTGATGCGAATGAGATTGTTATTCGATATGATTGGAATTCCGAGGATAAACTTGTGAGCTTCGAAAGCGAAGTTACAAGGTATTCTTTGATTAAATTCATGAAAACGAACCAAAGTACTTGTATCAACCTGAAGCCGATTGTTGTTAAGGGTGATAAGGTTGTAAAAGGTCAAGTTCTTTGTGAAGGTTATGCAACCCAAAAAGGAGAGCTAGCACTTGGTCAAAACTTAAAAGTGGCATTCATGCCATGGAAAGGTTATAACTTTGAGGATGCGATTGTCATCTCTGAGAGCGTTGTTCGTGACGATGTGTTTACATCAATTCATATTGATGAATATTCTTTAGAGGTTAGAGATACTAAACGAGGAATGGAAGAGCTTACAGCAGATATTCCAAACGTTAGTGAAGAAGCGACCAAAGACTTAGATGAGAATGGATGTATTCGAGTTGGAGCAGAGATAAAAGAAGGAGATATCTTAATCGGTAAAATTACACCAAAAGGTGAAACTGATCCATCTCCAGAAGAGAAGCTTCTTAGAGCAATCTTTGGTGATAAGGCAGGAGATGTGAAAGATGCTTCATTGAAAGCAGGTCCCTCTTTAAGAGGAGTTGTTATAGATAAGAAACTATTCTCTAGAGCTGTTAAGGATAGAAAATCAAAAAGTCAAGACAAGCCATTGTTAGAGACAATCGATGCTGAATACCAAAAAGATATTGTATCGCTTAAGGAAAAGTTAGCTGAGAAGTTGATAAAGATTGTAGGCGATAAAAAATCTGCTGGTGTTTTCAACAACTTCAAGGAGGAATTGATTAAAAAAGGAGCAAAGTTTTCAATGAAGGCGTTAACTTCTTTAGACTATACGATTGTAAATCCTTTGAAATGGACTAAGGATGATAAAGTGAACCAATTGATTAGCCGTGTAATTCATAATTACAATATTAAGGCAAATGATATTTTGGGTAACTACAAAAGACGTAAATTCCATATCTCTGTTGGAGATGAACTTCCTGCAGGAATAATCAAGTTAGCCAAGGTATTTGTTGCGAAGAAACGAAAACTGAAGGTTGGAGATAAAATGGCTGGACGTCACGGAAACAAAGGTATTGTTGCGAACATTGTTCGTCAAGAAGATATGCCTTTCTTGGAAGACGGAACATCAGTCGATATTGTTCTTAACCCCTTAGGTGTACCGTCTCGTATGAACCTCGGTCAAATTTATGAAACTGTCCTTGGTTGGGCAGGAGAGAAGCTAGGTATGAAGTTTGCAACGCCAATTTTCGATGGTGCTACACCTGAAGAAATCAACGAGTGGACAGATAAAGCCGGTGTACCTCAATCAGGTAAGACTTACTTATACGATGGCGGAACTGGTGAAAGATTCCATCAGCCAGCAACCGTAGGTGTGATTTACATGCTTAAATTATCTCACATGGTTGATGATAAGATGCATGCGAGATCAATCGGACCATACTCATTAATTACGCAACAGCCACTTGGTGGTAAAGCGCAATTTGGTGGTCAGCGTTTTGGTGAAATGGAGGTTTGGGCACTAGAAGCATTTGGTGCATCGAATATCCTTCAAGAAATATTAACAGTGAAATCCGATGATGTTAACGGTAGGGCTAAAGCATACGAAAGTATTGTGAAAGGCGATAATATTGGTGAGCCAGGTATACCTGAGTCATTCAATGTATTGCTTCACGAACTTCGAGGTTTGTGTCTGAATGTAACAATGGATTAAGAAACTAGTAAATAACGAATTAGCAAAGAGAAAATGGCTTTCAAAAAAGAAACACCAAGAAAACAAAGTAGTTTTAATAAAATAACGATTTCACTGTCGTCTCCAGAAAGAATTTTGGAGAATTCTAGTGGTGAGGTATTAAAACCAGAGACAATCAATTACAGAACGTACAAGCCCGAAAGAGATGGCTTGTTTTGTGAAAGAATCTTTGGCCCTGTAAAGGATTACGAATGCCACTGTGGGAAATACAAAAGAATCCGTTATAAGGGAATCGTTTGTGACCGTTGTGGAGTTGAGGTAACTGAGAAAAAAGTTCGTAGAGAGCGCATGGGACACATTGCCTTAGTCGTTCCTGTTGCGCATATTTGGTACTTCAGATCCTTACCAAACAAAATTGGATACCTTTTAGGTCTTCCAACGAAGAAGTTGGATCAAATCATTTACTACGAAAGATACGTTGTTATTCAGAGTGGGGCTGCGAATGAATTACCAGAGGTTGAGCTCAATAAAATGGAATTCCTAACAGAGGAGGAGTATTTAGATATTCTAGATGCACTTCCGAAGGAGAACCAATATTTGGACGATACAGATCCAAATAAATTCATTGCTAAGATGGGTGCTGAAGCAATTCATGACCTACTTCAGTCTCTGAATTTAGAGGAGATGTCTTACCATCTTCGTGACCTGGCAGAGAATGAAACTTCTGTTCAAAGAAAGAACGAGGCATTGAAAAGACTTCAAGTTGTAGAGGCAATGAAGGATTCTCAAACGAGAATAGAGAATCGTCCTGAATGGATGATTGTAAAAGTTGTTCCGGTAATTCCACCAGAGCTGCGTCCTCTTGTTCCACTTGATGGTGGTCGTTTTGCTACCTCTGACTTAAATGATTTATACCGTAGGGTAATTATCAGAAACAATCGTTTAAAAAGACTTATTGAAATTAAAGCTCCAGAAGTAATTCTTCGAAACGAGAAAAGAATGCTTCAAGAGTCAGTAGATTCGTTATTCGATAACTCAAGAAAGTCTAGCGCTGTTAAGACAGAATCTAACAGGGCGCTTAAATCGCTTTCTGACTCTCTTAAAGGTAAACAAGGTCGGTTCCGTCAAAACTTACTTGGTAAGCGTGTTGATTATTCTGCACGTTCTGTGATTGTTGTTGGGCCAAACCTAAAGCTTCACGAATGTGGACTACCTAAGGGTATGGCTGCAGAGCTTTACAAGCCATTCATCATTCGTAAAATGATTGAACGAGGTATTGTGAAAACAGTAAAATCTGCGAAGAAAATTGTTGACAAGAAAGAACCTGTGGTATGGGATATTTTAGAGAATATCTTGAAAGGACATCCTGTTCTATTGAATAGGGCTCCAACGCTTCACAGATTGGGTATTCAAGCATTCCAGCCAAAGCTAATAGAAGGTAAAGCGATTCGCTTACATCCGTTGGTAACTACGGCATTTAACGCCGATTTTGATGGTGACCAGATGGCTGTTCACCTTCCACTTGGAAATGCGGCAATTCTTGAGGCGCAAATGTTAATGCTTGCCTCTCACAATATTCTGAATCCTGCGAATGGTGCGCCAATTGCGGTTCCATCTCAGGATATGGTACTTGGACTTTATTACATAACCAAAGAGAAAAAGTCATTAAAAGATGATGTTGTTAAAGGAGAAGACGGTATTTTCTATTCTCCAGCCGAGGTAATCATTGCTTACAATGAAAACAAGCTAGATCTGCATGCTTCAATTAAGGTTAAAACTGAGGATTTGAATGACCTTGGTGAATCAGAAGTAAGACTAATCGAAACTACTTGTGGTCGCGTTCTTTTCAATGAGCATGTCCCAAGAGAGGCAGGATTTATCAACGAGGTACTTACCAAAAAAGCATTAAGAGACATTATTGGTGGTGTCCTCAAAATCTCCGGGACTTCTAGAACAGCTCAATTTCTTGATGATATTAAGGAGTTGGGATATACAATGGCCTTCAAAGGTGGCTTATCCTTTAATCTAGATGATATTATCATTCCTAAGGAAAAAGTTGCGCTTGTAGACAAAGCAGAAACGCAAGTGAAAGAGGTGATGATGAACTATAATATGGGTCTGATCACAAACAATGAGCGGTACAATCAAATTATTGATGTTTGGACGCATACAAATTCACGACTGACGCATACCTTAATGGATCAGCTCAAAACAGATAGACAAGGATTCAATTCCATCTACATGATGTTTGATTCTGGTGCAAGGGGTTCTAAGGAACAAATTAGACAGCTTTCTGGAATGAGAGGTTTGATGGCCAAACCACAAAAATCTGGAGCTTCTGTTCAAGAGATTATTGAAAATCCGATTCTTTCAAACTTTAAGGAAGGACTTTCGATTCTTGAGTACTTTATATCAACTCACGGTGCACGTAAAGGTCTTGCCGATACAGCACTAAAAACTGCGGATGCGGGTTACTTGACTAGAAGACTTGTTGACGTTGCCCAGGATGTTGTTATTAATTCTGAGGATTGTGGCACGCTGCGTGGTATTGTAGCTACTGCACTTAAGAAAAATGACGAGATTGTCGAGCCATTGTACGATAGAATATTAGGTAGAACCTCTGTTCATGACATTTACGTTCCAGAATCAGATGATATAATTGTATCTGCGGGAGAACTGATAGATGAGGATGTTGCAGAGATGATCCAAGAAGCGGAAATAGAAGAAGTCGAAATTCGATCGGTATTGACTTGTGAGATGAGAAGAGGAGTTTGTGCCAAATGTTATGGACGAAATCTTTCTAACCACAGATTAGCGCAACGAGGAGATTCAGTTGGAGTTGTGGCAGCACAGTCCATTGGAGAGCCAGGAACACAACTTACATTACGTACGTTCCACGTTGGGGGTACTGCATCTAATATCGCAGATGTTTCAGATATCAAAGCGAAAGGAAATGGTTTATTAGAAATTGATGAGCTAAGAACAATCGAAAAGAAAGGTGATGATGGTAAGAAAAAAGTAATCGTTGTTGGTCGTTCGGCTGAGCTTAAGATTACAGATGAGAAAACAGGTATTGTTATCATGAATACCAATATACCTTATGGCTCTGAGCTTTTAGTTGTTGCCAAGAAAAAGGTTAAAAAAGGTGATGTTATTTGTAAATGGGATCCCTATAATGCTTTGATAATCTCAGAGGTGAAAGGTACTGTTGTCTTCGAGAACATTGAAGAAGGTATCACATACCGTGAAGAGGTGGATGAGCAAACTGGATTTACCGAAAAAGTAATTACAGAAACCAAGGACAAAAAGAAGACTCCTGCAATTCATATTATTGATACAAAATCTAAAGAGATTTTGAGAGAATACTCAATACCGGTTAACTCTCATATTTCTGTGAAAGAAGGCGATAAGCTTGAGGCAGGTCATATCTTGGTTAAGATACCGAGAATGGCTGGTAAGACAGGGGATATTACTGGTGGTTTACCACGGGTTACTGAATTATTTGAGGCAAGAAACCCGTCCAATCCAGCAGTTGTTTCTGCCATTGATGGTACAGCTGATTACGGTAATATCAAGAGAGGTAATAGAGAAATTATTATCACGCCTAAGGTTGGTGCGGTACATAAATATCTTGTTCCATTATCAAAGCACATCTTGGTTCAAAAGAACGATTATGTTAGAGCTGGTCAGCCATTGTCGGATGGTGCGATTACACCTAGAGACATTCTAAATATTGAAGGGCCTACTAAAGTTCAGGAATACATCGTAAATGAAATACAAGAAGTATACCGATTACAAGGTGTTAAGATCAATGACAAGCATTTTGAGGTTATTGTTCGTCAAATGATGCTTAAGGCAGAAATTATAGATTCAGGGGATACGAAGTTCCTAGAAGGTCAATCTGTGCACAAAGCAGACATCATGGAAGAAAATGACGCTCTGTTTGGCATGATGTTCGTTCAGGAAGTTGGAGACTCTATTGAGCTTAAAAAAGGTCAGCTCGTTTCTGTAAGAAGGTTGCGTGATGAAAACGCTAAGCTCAAGAGAGAAGACAAAGCACTTGTCGAGGCTCGAGAGGCGAAAGCAGCAACATCTAAACCATTGTTGCAGGGTATTACAAGAGCGTCTCTTCAAACCCAATCATTTATTTCTGCGGCTTCCTTCCAGGAAACAACCAAAGTATTGAATGAAGCGGCAATTTCAGGTAAAGAAGATCACCTTCTAGGTCTGAAAGAAAATGTGATTGTAGGGCATCTTATTCCAGCAGGAACAGGAGTGCGTAAATTCCAGAAAATGCTTGTAGGTTCTCAAGAGGCCTTAGACAGTTTGACGGAAGAAGCAAAATCAGAATAATAAATATTCGATGATAGTAAAAGGGAGGCTAGAGCCTCCCTTTTTTTGTCCTATATTTTAGGCAATCTTTCCCCAGTCAGGCTTGCTGGTCAAGATGAATTCAATGGTCTTTAAAATTCTTTTGTTCTGATCTTTTTGAAATTTCGGATCCTCATTGATCAGCTTTCGAGCTGCTTCTCTAGCCATAGTTACAATAGCACCGTCTTTTCTTAGGTCAGATATTTTAAGATCAAGTTCTCCGCTCTGCTGTGTACCCATTAAATCACCTGGGCCTCTGAGCTGAAGGTCAACCTCAGCAATATCGAACCCGTCATTCGAATTCACCATGGTAGACATTCTTTTCTTTGACTCTTTTGAGAGCTCGACTTTTGTCATTAATATACAGTAGGATTGTTCTCCGCCCCTTCCAACACGCCCCCTAAGCTGATGAAGCTGTGAAAGGCCAAATCTTTCAGCACTTTCTATAACCATCACTGTTGCATTTGGTACGTTCACGCCCACCTCAATGACCGTTGTAGCCACCATGATTTGTGTTTCTCCTTTGATGAATCTTTGCATTTCAAATTCTTTTTCATCACTTTTCATTTGTCCATGAACAATACTGACCTTGTATCTGGGAAGGGGGAAAGATCTAGAAACAGCCTCAAAACCATCCATTAGATTATGAAAGTCCAGCTTTTCAGATTCTTGAATCAGCGGGAAGACCATGTATATTTGCCTTCCTTTTTCAATCTGTGTCTCAATAAATTTGAATACCTGAAGTCGATTTTTTTCGTAGCGGTGAACTGTTTGTATTTCTTTTCTGCCTGGTGGAAGCTCATCAATAACCGACACCTCGAGGTCTCCATAAAAGGTCATGGCCAAAGTTCTGGGAATAGGGGTAGCCGTCATAATTAAAATATGCGGTGGTTGTATATTTTTTCGCCACATTTTAGAGCGCTGTGCAACACCAAATCGATGCTGTTCATCTATGACTACAAGTCCTATGTTTTTGAACTGAACAGTATCTTCTAATAGGGCATGGGTACCAACCAAAAGGTCTACTTCTCCGTTCATTAGCCCTTCATGAATCTTTGTGCGTTCGGATTTTTTTGTTGAGCCTGTTAGTAATTCTATACGTATAGGCATTCCTTTTGTAAATTCTTTAAGTGTTTCGCAATGCTGGTTTGCCAATATTTCTGTTGGCGCCATAATCGCACTTTGAAATTTATTTCCAATTGCAATGAGCATCGCCATTAGAGCAACAAGTGTTTTCCCACTTCCCACGTCTCCTTGTAGCAGACGATTCATGTGTTGCCCACTTAGAAAGTCTTTTCTAATTTCTTTAATTACTTTTTTTTGTGCTCCTGTTAATTCGAACGGAAGATGTGCGCTATAAAAGTCATTAAATTGTGTTCCTATCTCCTTGAAAATAAAACCTTTGTGCCTACTTGAGGATAGTTTTTTTCGAATTAAAAGCTCAAGCTGCAGGTAAAAGAGCTCTTCGAATTTTAGTCTAATTATCGCCTCCTGGATTTCATTTTGCGTGTTAGGTTGGTGGATCTTTATGAGCGCTTGCTTTTTGGAAATCAATCGATTTTCTGTACATATTTCACTCGATAGTGTCTCAGGGTAAGCGGGTCCTATTTGTGGAATGATCAGTGATATGAGCTTTTCTAACCCTTTTGAGTGAAGGCCTTTTGCACCTAGTTTTTCTGTACTAGGATATAGAGGGAAAAAACCGGTACGCGCTTTTTGTCCTGAAGCCAGCGTCATTTCAGGATGCGGAATTGACCATTTTTGAGCGTACAACTTGGGTTTGCCAAATAAGTGGTACACCTCATTGACTTTGAGGCTATCTTTTATCCACTTTCCACCCTGGAACCAGACTAAATCAATATATCCTGTCTCATCCCCAAATCTTGCTGAAAGCTTTTTGTATCTACCTTTTCCTGTTTCCCTTATTTGGTCTATTTTACCTTTTAAGAGCACATGGTTTTCTGCGTATTGGATCTCATTAATATTTGTGAACGATGAGCGGTCAACATATCTGTAGGGGAAATGAAATAAAAGGTCGCCATAGGTTTTAATACCCAGTTCTTTATGCAATAGTTGCGCTTTCTGAGGGCCAACACCTTTGAGATATTCTATAGGAGTAGCGGCCAAATCATTCATCGAGAAAAAGTATTTTTTAGTGTTTCCAGACGCCCATTTTATTGAACTTATCAATTCTACTCTCAATACGTTTTTCTGGAGAGATAGCCTCAAGTTCTTGGACCGCCTTTTTGATATACTTCTTAACGCGCTCAAAAATAAGATGTTCAGAACGGTGTGCGCCATCCAAAGGCTCCTTGATTACATCATCCACTAGTTTGTTACTTGACATGTCTTTTGAGGTTAGCTTCAATGCGTCGGCTGCTTTTTCTTTAAATTCCCATGAACGCCAAAGTATGGAGGAACACGATTCTGGAGAAATCACAGAGTACCAGGTGTTTTCTAACATCACTACTTTGTCTCCAACACCAATTCCGAGTGCCCCACCTGAAGCACCTTCTCCAATAATGATACATATTACAGGAACTTTAAGGCGCATCATCTCATAGATATTCCGCGCAATCGCTTCACCTTGTCCTCTTTCTTCTGCTTCTAAGCCAGGAAAGGCCCCTGGTGTATCAATAAATGTAACAACAGGTTTGTTAAATTTCTCTGCTAGCTTCATCAAGCGAAGCGCTTTTCTATACCCTTCAGGATTTGGCATACCAAAATTACGATATTGTCTCATCTTGGTATTCACCCCTTTTTGCTGTCCAATGAACATGACTGATTTACCATCGACTAAACCAAGTCCACCGACCATTGCCTTGTCGTCTTTTACATTCCTGTCGCCGTGAAGCTCTATGAATTTCCCTTCAGTTATTGCATTGACGTAAGCCAAAGTATATGGTCTTTCAGGGTGTCTTGAAAGCTGTACTCTTTGCCATGGAGTCAGATTGGTAAAAATCTCTTTGGTTTTCTTTTTCAGTTTTTGCTCAAGCTCTTGAATTTTATCAGTCATGTCGAGATCAGAGGTGTCTCCGATTTCTTTTGTCTTTTCAATTTGCTCTTCTATGGCCTTAATAGGCTCTTCAAAATCTAAGTAGATACTCATGAGGATGTGTCTTTATATCAAAACAAAGGTATCAAAAAGTTTGACTTAATGGGCTATTTTTAACAATCTCAATGGGGATAATTCCACGCTTTAAATGCAAATCCCCACCTATCCTTAAGCTTTGATTTTAACGCTTCTGGAAGCTCGTTAAACTTGTTTTTTTTGTAATTTTTTTGATCCTTAATATAGTTTTCGAAGCTTGGTTTTATTTTGTCGAAACCAGCTATATTGAGTGTGCGGTAAATGCCTTCTAATGAACTTAAAGGATTGTTAGATAGTTCATTAAATGAAATCTCAGTCAATTGATCTTTGGGGATCGACCTTTTTAATTCAAGGTATTGCTTAATGACAAGCTCATAGCATGAAATGACACATTCAGATATTTCTTCATCACTGAATTTTTGCAAAAACTGTGATTTTATGGTCCTTTTATAGAGGTGTTCTGTGGATTTATACACCTCATATGGATTTCGGTGAATGAAAATAAATTTCGCATTTGGAAACATATCTTTTAGGACTTTAATTCTCGCTGTATTATGAGGATTTTTAAGCAAGAGTGTTTTATTAGAGCCATTATAAAATGCAATTTCTTGAAGCATTCGTTTGTAGCTTTTCTTCCATTTTGAAATTGCTTGTTCCGAGGTATCAAAAAGGTGATAACGCTTGAAATAATTTTGATTTCTTGGAAAGAAAAAAGAATGCATACTGCTCCTATGTGTTAAATTGGTGAGTGGATGTTCCTCTTCTGTAGGAGCGCCTGCATCAATGACCACATTGTCCTGAGGTCTTGTCCGAGGCATGAGTTTATTAAGTAATGGTTTCATGGTTTTTTTTGAAACCAAAGCGACCCGAAAAAAGAAGGCCTGAAACGCCTCCAAATAAGAAAACTGATCGTCCTTAGACAACAGGTAGTGAAGGTGGGTTGTCCCACTTCGCCAGTGGCCTATTACAAATACTGGCGCATTGTTTTTAAAGTCTATGGCCTGAATTCTTTTCCGGTAAGCTAGTAGTTGCATCCATCGAAAAGGCGCACTGATGACCGTAAAAAATAAAATTTTCCACCACATTTTTTTTTCGGAAAAGCTCCCACGGTTTTCTCTCCATAGTTGCCATAATACGCTCAGGCTTGAGATATATAATTGGTGCTCCTTTATTTCCTCTTTCGACATGATTTAAAGTTGCATATAATATATCAATTCTGTTTGTTTTTAGATTTTTTTTCAGCGTCCTGGGGTCTATTTGACTTTTCTATGCTGTTGGGTTTAATGATTTTGGATAGTGCGAAAATAAATATGAAAACTGCTAAGAATGCAGAGCTTCGTCCCAGTATATCTCCATATTTTGTGTAGCTTGTTTCTTGGCTCAGGAGTTGAACTTTTGCCGTTATCGCGTCAGGAATCCACCACTCAGTTTCTTTAATGATCTCGCCGGTGGGTGATATTACACCGCTTTTACCTGTATTTGCCGATCTAATTAGCCATTTTCTATTTTCTATCGCCCTTAGTCTTGCAAAGCTGAAGTGCTGTTTATAGCCGGGTGTGTCTTTCCACCAACCATCATTTGTGATTACACAAAGTAATTCTGCACCTAATCTTGACTGCTCAGCAACGAATTCGCTGAAAACAGATTCATAACAAACAATAGGCGCTATTTTCCCAAAAGACGTTTCCATTATTTTTACAGATTTCTCTTTCCCGAGTGAGCCAATCGTCCCTCCATTATCAATTGCGAGTTCGTCAAAAAACGGGATATAATAGGAGTAGGGTATGTGCTCAACGCCCGCGACAAGTTTTGATTTATGAATAAATTCGGCTTCTTTATTTGGGCTAAGAAAAAGACTTGTATTGTAGTATTCAATGTATCTACCGTCATTCGTTAGTCTTGAACTTCTCGAGTTTTTATCACCGAACATTTTCATTGTAGAGGCCCCAATCAATAGCTCTGTATTCCATATTTTGAGACTATCTCGATACATTGGGTAGACCATTATCGATGTAAGCCTTGGTTCGAAAAAACTGGCGCTTATTGCCGTTTCAGGAGCGACTATAAGGTCAGTTTTTGGGCTTATTTTTTCAGACGCTAGTTGCAATATTTTTTGATTCTGTGCGTAGAAGCTTCCGCGGTCGAATTTGTCATTATACGGATCGATATTGGGTTGTATGATCAATGTTTCAACCTGCTTTCTTTCTGATAAGTCTTTCAGACTTCCGTTGAAGCTAATTTTGATAGATAAGGATACGGCGATTGGGATAATTATACTCGCCGCATATACAAATATTGATCTTTTAAGACTTTTCTTTTGTTTCCAGTTTCGGTAAATTATATAGCCAATGAGATTAACGATAATGACCCATAAGGAGCCTCCTGTAACGCCTGTATATTCATACCACTGAATCCAGCCAACGCGCTCTGAAAATGTATTTCCTAACGACAGCCATGGGTGTGCAAATTCCCAATGATTGTGCAGGTATTCGAACCCAAGCCAGTAAAAGGGTAGTGAGAGATAGCCCTGTTTACTTCCGACGTGCTTTCTTGTAATGTGAAAGGCTTGAAAGGCAATGCTCATCACTACTGCATTGAATAGAAATGCAAAAATTGCTCCTCCTGCACTTGCATTCCAGATCCACCAGGATGTTCCTAGGTTGAAGATTAAAAAGCAGATAAAGCTATGGCTGAAGATATTTAGAGAGGAGCGCCCGTGGCTTAAGATGTCTGCTTCAACAACGAGAAGTGGTATAAAGCTTAAAAATATTAGAGGTGTTATCGTTCCTGAAAAAGGAAAGGCTAAGAACATGATCAAACCACCGATTAAAGATGCGAGCCAGCGTTTTTTTCGATTCAATGTCATAGGCAAATATAATGGCTAGAAAACAAAAAAGGCCGACAATTGTCGGCCTTTCAATAATTTTATTTGCATTTTAAGCTTCTGCCTCTGTCTCCAAAGGAATTACAGAAACAAATGACCTGTTGTTCTTCTTCTTTTTGAATTCAACAAGGCCATCCTCTAAGGCATACAGCGTATGGTCTTTTCCAATACCAACGTTGTCTCCTGGATGATGCTGTGTTCCTCTTTGACGGACAATAATATTTCCTGCGATTGCAGCTTGTCCACCGAAAATTTTAACACCTAATCTTTTACTTTGTGATTCACGACCGTTCTTAGAACTACCGACTCCTTTCTTATGTGCCATTTTATTTTATTTTACGCCTCCTTTGCTTTCGCTGCTGGTTGCTTCTTAACTTTAATACCGGTAATCGACAATTCCGTGAAGGCTTGTCTGTGACCATTTTTCTTTTTGTAGCCCTTTCTACGTTTTTTCTTAAAGACAATTACCTTATCTCCTTTAACGTGGTTTTCTACTTTTGCGGTGACTTTTGCACCTTCTACAGCCGGGGCGCCAACGCTTACTGTTCCTTTATCATCTAAAAGCAATACCTGATCAAACTCTACTTTTGAACCTTCTTTTGCCTCCAAACGATGAACGTAAACCTTCTGGTCTTTTTGCACTTTAAATTGCTGCCCTGCTATCTCTACTATTGCGTACATAACAATGATTACTATTATAAGTTATCCAAAATTGGACGACAAAGATACTATTTTCTTCTAATGCATCAAAATATTAACCATTAAATCATGAAGACTTTTCGTCTCTTTTTGAATTGGCAATAAAAACACCTAACAATGCAATCGTCATTCCCCCAATTTGAGGTGCGGTAATTGCTTCATTGAAGAAGAAACCAAAAACAACTGCCACAATAGGGATGAAGTAAGTTACGGAGCTTGCGAAAAGGGCGGAGGTGTTTTTGATGATAGTATTGAAGATGAAAAGGGCTAGTGCGGTCCCAATAATTGATAGGGTTAGAATAGCGGCAAAGCTATCCCAAATTGCGGTTTTATTTTGAAACGTAATGATAGTTTCTTCTGTGTAAAACAAAATTAATGAAGGTACAAGCAATAAAAGAAACGCTACAGCGGCTATGTCTAGTGACTTGTAGTGTTTGAGTTTATATCTAATTACACTGAGGCTAATGGCGTAGCAGAGTGTGGCTCCTAGCACACTTAAAATATGGCTCCATTCTCCTTCAATAGAATTCTTCTTTCCAAAATAGAGCAACATTCCCACGCCTAAAGTTCCAATTAAAGCACCAAGTAATTGTCGAAAACTCATTTTGTCTTTGAATATGAGCATGGCAATAAATATTGTAAAGATCGGAGTGATGCTATTGAGCATGCCCGCTAGTCCATATGAGATTCCTGTTTCCGCATAAGTGAATAGAAATGCGGGAGCGAGATTACCACATAGTGCAACAATTGAAAAAGAGCCCAAATCCTTCTTGAAATCAATCGACTTAAACGCCCTTATACCAAATGGTAACAGTACGATACTTGCAATTAGAATACGCATAGTTGCAACCTGGTTAGAAGAAAAGGTGTCGTGTCCATCAGCGGTGTACATTGCTTTTTTCATGAGGATGAACGAGCTGCCCCAAATGATCGAGAGTAAAATCAGCAGGGTCCAATATTTCAGTTGAATTTTCACAGTTCAAAAGTACGTAAATACGCGCAGTGTTATTTTGTTTATAAATAAATAGTTATCCACTTTTTACCACTTTTTATATTTAGTCTTATTTCTATTGTTTACAAACATATTAGATGTATTTTTGAAACAAAAAAATTAAACATACGTTATAAGTTATTAACAATTTGAATATCGGTGGTAAAAAGTGGTAAAATTCCATTATTTTTACTCATAGTTTCGTTATGGCTGGATTAGTAGGAGAATTTGAGGTTAAGTTAGATAGCAAGGGTAGGTTTCTATTCCCTTCAGGTCTTAGGAAGCAGTTGGCTCCGACTGCCCAGCGTGATTTTATGTTAAACAAAGGTTTTGAGGATTGTCTTACGCTTTACCCAATCATGGATTGGGAGAAGATGAGTGAGCGTCTTTCAAAAATGAATTTGTTTAAACCGAAGAATCGAATGTTTTATCGTTTGTTTCATCAAGGCGCAAAACAAGTTGCCCTTGATAACGCGGGTCGTGTATTGATACCGACAGCTCATGCCGAAAGAATCGGCTTAGGGCAAGAGGTTATGCTTATTGCATACAACGACCGCGTAGAGATTTGGGATAAATCCAAGTACTTCAGCATGATTGAAGAGAACATAACGGACTTTGCAGATTTAGCAAATGAAGTAATGGGAGACTTGGATGAGCCAAAAGAATAGTACATATCACATACCGGTTTTGCGCGATGCATGTGTCGAAGGTTTGGCTATAAATCCAGACGGCGTTTATGTGGACGTTACTTTTGGCGGCGGTGGTCATTCTCGTGCGATTTTTGACAAGCTATCTTCTAAGGGATCGCTTTATGCTGTTGATCAAGACAAGGACGCTTTGCGCAATGCGTGGGAGGCGCCTAACTTTCATTTTATCCAGTCTAATTTCTCATTTATACAAAACCAGCTGAAGCTAAGAGGTGTTTCCAAAGTTGACGGTATTCTTGCCGACCTAGGGGTGTCTTCTCATCAATTCGATGAAGGAGTAAGGGGTTTCTCAATAAGAAATGAGGGGGCGCTTGATATGCGGATGAACGCCTCTGCGGAATTAAATGCAGCTGATTTATTGAACAATAGTGATGAAGAGGAGTTGACCTCAATTTTTAGAAAGTATGGTGAAATAAAAAATGCCCGAAGATTGTCCTATGAGATCGTCAAGTTTCGTCAATCAAATTCCTTGAAGACAACACAAGAGTTAATTTCTTTTTTAGGTGACTTCGCTCCCAAATTCAAGGAGAATCGGTATTACGCTCAGGTTTTTCAGGCGATCAGAATCGAGGTAAATCAGGAGATAAAAGCGCTTGAGGACTTGCTTCGTCAAAGTGAAAGCCTCATCGCTCCAGGAGGAAGGTTGGTCGTGTTGTCCTACCATTCTCTAGAAGATAGACTCGTGAAGAATTTTATTAAAAAAGGCAATCTAGAAGGGGAGCTTGAGAAAGATTTTTTCGGAAATCCTTTAAAGTCATTTACGGAGATAAATCGCAAGCCAATTATTCCAGATGAAAAAGAGCAAGCTGAAAACACAAGGTCACGCAGTGCGAAATTAAGAATAGGAGAAAGGAATGCTTAAAGAAAAGAACAATTCTAGTTTTGAGCCAAAATCAAGCCGTAAAGCGAAGGTTAAAAAACCCAACCCGGTTGCTCAAATTCTTAATGGAGAATTTTTAACCAAGTCTTTCGTCTTGAACAACTTGCCTTATATCTTTTTCAGTCTATTTCTACTGATTCTTTTTGTAGCAAAGGGATATTATGTGAAACAAATTAAGGATGAGATTCGCGCGACTCAAATACAGATAGATCAAAATTCTGCTGATTTCCTTGAGGTAAAAACAGCTTTTGAAATAGAAACAAGAAGACAAAAATTGGTTGAGAAGCTCAATGACAGGGGTCTCAAGGAATCTTTAAATGCAACGAAGGTAATACGCCTAGAATCAAACGATCAATGAAAGAGGCAAATAGAAAATTTTTAAGAAACCGAGCTTACCTCATCTATTTTGGGTTTATGGCCTTGATGGCGACGGTTTTTGGAACCGTTGTTTCGATTCAATTCTCCACTGAATCGATTGGAGAGATGCCAGGACAAGGAAAAATTCAGGAACGAATTGTATCTGATGACCCGCGCTTTGGAGATGTTTTAGATAAGGACATGAACCCACTCATCACTACAGTTTCATATTATGATGTCTATATGGATCCGACCGTCGCATCGAAGGAGCTTTTTGATGAAAATATTGATTCTCTAGCACAAGGAATTAGTGACTTGTTTCAACGTAAAGAGGCCAAAGAAATTGCCAATCAATTACGTGCAGCTCGGTCTAAAGGTAAGCGATATGTATCCATTCAAAAGCAAGTTACCAATGAGCAAAGGATGGCGCTTCGGGAGCTCCCTATTTTCAATAAAGGTAGAATGAAAGGAGGGATTATTGATGGTCAAAATCAGGAATCTACCGTCCGTAAAAATCCTAAAGGGAAGCTTGCTCAAAGAACCCTAGGGTATTATCGAGAAAGAAACGGGAAAAAATATTCTGTTGGGATTGAGGGTGCATTTCATGAGTATTTGGCAGGAAAGCCTGGTTCGCAAATTGAACAGAAAATTGCAAATGGATGGAGAAAAACCGGTAAAGTTATTGAGGAGTCGATAGCTGGGTCAGACGTTGTTACAACGATAGATTCAGATATTCAAGAGGTCGTTCATTCAGAGCTTGAAAAACAATTGATGTTAATGGACGCCTCTCATGGTTGCGTTATTGTTATGGAGGTTGCTACGGGTTATATTCGGGCGATCTCTAATCTTAAACGCAATTCCGATAGCTCTTTCTCAGAGTCCTATAATTATGCCGTTGGCAGGCTTTCTCCTCCAGGTTCTACATTTAAATTGGCGGCATTGATGGCTGTGTTAGAAGATGGTAAATTAACATTAGAATCTGAGTTAAACGCAACGGGTACTTATCGATTTAAAGGTTCCAAGAAGCCGCTTTACGATTCAAACAATGGAAGGGGTTACGGAAAGATATCGCTCAAAAAAGCATTTGAAAAATCCTCCAACGTCATTGCGCCTACAATAGATGCAGCATATAAAAGTGATCCACATCAGTTCATTTCTAGACTTGAAAAGTTTGGATTAACCAAGTCTTTGGGCATTGCAATTGCCGGAGAACCAGAACCTAAGGTTTCTAGGCCAGGTTCACGTCAATGGTCAGGTATCTCTATACCATATATGTCCATTGGTTATGAGTTTGAGCAAACTCCTTTGCAGACCCTCAATTTATATAATACAATAGCAAACAATGGAAAGATGATGAAGCCTCAGTTTGTTCAAGAAGTCAGAACCTCAGGAAAACCGACCAAAATTTTTGAACCTGTTGTAATGGATGAAAAAATATGTTCGCAAGGTACCGTCGAGAAAGTCAAGCGCTGTCTTGTAGGTGTTATGGAGAATGGAACTGGTCAAGATCTTGAAAGTGTAGAGTTTAAAATTGCCGGTAAAACGGGCACGGTTAAACTTATTTCTGCCTCAGGAGAGTTTTTAAATAGATCACAATCACAATACCAGGCTTCTTTTTGTGGCTTTTTCCCAGCTGATAAGCCTTTGTATTCTTGTATTGTGGTTATTTATAAACCTAAGAAAAACATTTATGGTGCAAAAGTTTCAGGAACTGTATTTGCGGCGGTAGCCAACAAGGTTTTTGCTTCAAATCTGAAGTACCATGATGCCATCAATGAATCCATCGATAAATCTGAAAATTTACCACCTATTAAGGCGGGTAGCAAGCAAGACGCTTCTAATGTTTTGGCAGCTTTAGGTTATGAACATAACGTAACGGGTTCAGGGCCTTGGGTCGCTGAGGTTAGACCCTCAAAAAAAATCAATTTAATTCCTCGAAAGATTATGGAAATGAAGGTTCCTAATGTGCGAGGAATGACCGCGAAAGATGCCGTTTATCTCCTTGAAGATATGGGAATGGTGGTTGAGATATCGGGATACGGAAAGGTAATATATCAGTCTATTGTTGAGGGGACCGATTTGGAAAAAGGAAGGTTAATCAAATTGACGCTAAAGAACGTATGAAAGGCTTAACTCATTTATTAAGTTCCATAAAGCACGAGCCACTATATAGTGGGCGCGATTCGATGATTGAGTCTATTGAGTTTGATTCTAGATCTTGTTCAGCAGGTTCTCTTTTTGTTGCGGTCAAAGGTTTTTCGCTCGATGGGCATGATTACTTAGCGTCGGCATATGAAAATGGATGTCGTGCTTTTGTAGTCGAGCGTAAAGTTGATTTTTCTGCAGAAGATATCTCTATGGCGCTTGTTGCAGATTCTTCTAAAGCCATTGCCTTACTTTCTAATTCATTTTTTGAATCTCCCTCTAAAGAAATAAAGCTCATTGGAATCACTGGTACAAATGGAAAGACAACCTGTGCAACGCTTATGTATGACCTTTTTATGGGTTTAGGTCATAAGACAGGGCTATTGTCAACGGTTGTAAATAAAATTGGAGATAATGCTGTGAAAGCAACGCATACTACACCCAATCCAGTAGAGCTAAATAAACTTTTACGTGAAATGGTAAATGCCAATTGCTCTCATTGCTTCATGGAGGTAAGCTCACATGCCATCGATCAAAATAGGGTATTTGGTCTTCATTTTTCCGGCGGAGTCTTTACCAATATTTCTCACGACCACTTGGATTATCATAAAACCTTTTCGGCCTATATAAAAGCGAAGAAAGAATTCTTTGACCACCTTCCTCAATCGGCTTTTGCACTTGTAAATACAGACGATAAGAACGCATTGGTAATGCTCCAGAATACAAAGGCAAATCAAGTTCACTATGCCCTGAAAACACCAGCTGACTTCAAGGCTAAGGTTCTTGAGAATGAACTTTCAGGACTTGTCTTGAATCTTGATGATACGGAGTTTTATTCCCGTTTAATCGGCAGGTTTAATGCCTACAACCTCTTGGCTGTTTATGCTGTATCCACCCTTTTAGGTGAGGATAAGATTGAGACACTTGGGGTACTCAGTAATCTTAAATCTGTGGAAGGACGCTTTCAATACTTAAAAGTTTCCGGAGGACCAACCACAATCGTAGATTATGCCCATACGCCAGATGCACTGAAAAATGTGTTGGAGACCATTAAGGCGGTTAAGCAAACAAGCGCTCGATTGATTACAGTTGTGGGTTGTGGAGGAGATAGGGACAAAGATAAGCGACCAATTATGGCGGCCATCGCAAGCGAGATGAGTGAGCAGCTCATTTTAACATCAGACAACCCAAGGACTGAGGATCCTGATTCCATTCTTAATGATATGCAAAAAGGTCTTGACAAGGACCAGCTGAACAAGGCTTTTGTGATGGGTAATCGCAAGGAGGCCATCAAGCTAGCTGTCAGACTAGCAAAAGAATCAGACGTGATTCTCATTGCAGGAAAGGGCCATGAGAAATACCAGGAAATTAACGGAGTCAGACATGACTTTGACGACTATAAAATTGCAAGTGAATTTACAAACCAAATGACACAATAATGCTGTACTATCTATTTGAATTACTCGATAATTATAATGTACCAGGAGCGGGCCTGTTTAGCTATATCTCTTTCCGTTCTGCACTAGCACTTATCACCTCCTTGATTATTTCTATTGTATTTGGAAAACGTATCATCGCACGCTTGCAAAAACAGCAAATTGGCGAAACAGTGAGAGATCTGGGTCTTGCTGGTCAAATCGAAAAAACAGGAACACCTACAATGGGAGGCCTAATTATCCTTGGGGCTATTTTAATTCCAACGCTTCTTTTTGCAAGACTTGAAAATGTTTACGTGATCACCATGATTATTGCAACGGTCTGGTTGGGAATGATTGGATTTATTGATGACTACATTAAGGTGTTTAAAAAGAACAAAGAAGGCCTGAAGGGTAAGTTTAAGGTTGTGGGTCAGATCGGTGTAGGATTGATTGTGGGGTCAGTGCTTTATTTTTCAGATGATGTCGTTGTTCATAAAAGAGTTGCTAGTGATTATAACTTAAAAGCAGGAGAAAAAAATGTAAGTCATCAGCATACATCTTCTGATGATAAATCATTTAAGTGGGTTGAAACTGATGAGATGACCACTACGATTCCATTTGTAAAAGACAACGAGTTCAATTATAAATGGTTACTCGGAGATAGCGCTTCATATGGCTGGTTGATTTTTATTCCGATTGTCATCTTCATCGTAATTGCTGTTTCCAATGGGGCAAATATGACGGATGGTCTTGATGGATTAGCAACTGGAACATCGGCTATTGTAGGTATCGCTTTGGCCATTCTTGCATATGTAAGTTCACATGTACGGTTTTCAGATTATTTAAATGTCATGTACATTCCTTTCGCCGAAGAGCTGGTAATATTTATCAGCGCGTTTGTGGGTGCATGTATCGGTTTTCTCTGGTATAATTCATATCCAGCACAGGTATTTATGGGTGATACCGGGAGTCTTGCTATAGGTGGTATTATTGCAGTTTTTGCCATTTCTATTAGAAAAGAGCTTTTGATCCCGGTTTTGTGCGGTGTCTTTCTGATCGAAAACATCTCAGTAATGCTTCAGGTGGGCTACTTCAAATATTCTCGAAAAAAATATGGAGAGGGCAGGCGTATTTTTAAGATGGCCCCCTTACACCATCATTATCAAAAATTAGGCTTACATGAAGCTAAAATTGTCGCCCGTTTCTGGATTCTGGCTGTGCTTTTAGCGGTAGTAACTATTGTAACTCTTAAGGTCCGTTAATGGATATAAAAGGTCGAAATATCGCAATTATTGGGGGCGGCGAAAGCGGCGTTGGCGCAGCCTTACTGGGTAAAAAAATGGGGGCCAATGTTTTTGTGTCTGATGCGGGTGCGTTGAAAGAGCAATATAGAAAAGAGCTACTTGACGCCAAAATTGATTTCGAGGAGTCTGGACATGATTTTGAACGAATCGTGGCTTCAAATTATGTTATTAAATCTCCAGGTATTCCAGCTCAGGTACCAATATTCAAAGAATTAGCGCATAAAAAAGTACCTGTATTATCAGAAATTGAATTCGCTTCGAACTTCACCAATGCTAAAAAAGTTTGCATTACAGGCAGTAACGGTAAGACAACGACTACGATGTTGGTCTATCATATATTTAAGAATGCGGGCTTAAATGTTGCATTCGCGGGAAATATTGGAAAAAGTCTAGCGCGTCAAGTTTCGCTTTCTGAACCTGATTATTTTATTATTGAGCTGAGCTCTTTTCAGCTTGACGACCTTCAAACTTTTAGAGCAGATGTTTCCATCCTTTTAAACATCACACCAGACCATCTAGACCGCTATAACAATGACATGAATCTTTATGCAGATTCTAAGCTGCGCATTACTAGAAATCAGACCAAGGAAGACTGGTTCATCTTTAATGCTGACGATCCAGTTATAAACGATAAAATCTCTACGCTGAACCTTCCCATGAAGGTTGCCAGCTTCTCTATACAAACCCCTCAGGATATCGGGGGATATTCAATTTCGGAACAATTAATAATCAATATAAAAGAACAATTATCTATGTCCATTCATGATTTAGCTTTAAAGGGTAAGCACAATACCCAAAATTCGTTGGCAGCAGGGATTGCCGCCAGAATAGTAGAAATTCGCAAGGATATCGTGCGTCAAAGTCTAGAGGATTTTGTCAATGTAGAACACAGACTTGAGTTTGTCGCCAAGGTTAACGGTGTCGAATTTATTAATGACTCTAAAGCAACGAACATCAACTCGACTTGGTTTGCTCTAGAGAGCATGGAGAGACCAACCGTTTGGATCGTTGGCGGTGTTGACAAGGGCAATGACTACAATGAGCTTTTGCCGTTGGTTGATGAGAAAGTGAAAGCGATTATATGCCTTGGTGAGAACAATGAAAAAATTAAGGATGCTTTTGCTTCAAAGGTCGAAACCCTAGTAGAAGCAAGAACAGCTGTTGAGGCAGTCGCTTATGCCTACAGATTGGCAAGAAAAGAGGAGTCTGTTTTGCTTTCTCCCGCTTGTGCAAGCTTTGATCTTTTCGAGAGCTATGAGGATAGAGGAAATCAATTTAAGCAGGCAGTAAGAATGCTCTAAAGTGAATAAGAAGGAGTTTCATATCAAGAACAAAGGTTCTAATTCTGGTAAGGCTGCCCATGGATTAAAAGGGGCAATACCTTTGATGAAACCGCTCGGGAAATATTTAGGTATGGATACTTTCTCGTGGCACAACCCAGATTTAGAATTATTGGAGAAGACCATTGAGTCATTCCCATTTGACTTGTTATGGGTCGGTAATAAAAATGAAATTGAAGGCTTTTTAAATAAGCATCATGGTGCAGAAAATAAAATTAATAGATGCATTGTATATGGAGCGCATTCAGATAATTGTTCGAATAAAATCATTTCTGCGTCCACCATACAAGAAGCCTTAAATCATTTAGATAATATAACATTTAAGCCCGGAATCCTCTTATTTACTGCTTCAGATTCAGATAGTGAATATAGTATGCGTTTTTTTGAAAAGCATATTTCTAATGCCCATTTGACTCGATGAGGTATTATCTAAAATATCTAAAAGGGGATCCAGTCATATGGATGATTGTGATCTTGCTCATGTCATTTTCTTTGGTGACCGTATACAGTTTTGTGCCTGTACTGGTAAAGATCGAGGGAGGTTCTCCATTCTATTATTTGGCGAAGCATTTGGTCTATGTCATATTAGGGTTTTTTAGCATGTTCGCTGTTCACAGGGTGAATTCTAAGTATATCTATCAGATCAGTAAATTCGCCTATTATTTGGCCATAGTGCTATTGCTTTTCACAATGTTTTTTGGGATAAATGTAAATGGTGCGGATCGGTGGATTAGGATTCCGTTTATTGGTCTTACTTTTCAATCATCGGATTTTGCAAAGCTCGCTTTGTTGATGTATCTCTCACAGCTTCTTGTGAAAAAGGAAAAATATTTTGATGACTGGAAGGAAGGTGTGCTGCCTGTTTTAGCGCCAATTGTCGTCATTTGTCTTTTGATTCTTAAAGACAACCTTTCTACTTCTGTCATGCTGTTCACACTGTCCTTTATATTGCTTTTTATCGGACGTTTTCCTTGGAAAAAGTTAGCAGTGATTTTCGCTGGCGTCGCATTTTTAGGTTTTCTTTTGGTGACCATTCATAAGGCTTTTCCTGATTTGAATTTGCTTTCTCGTTACGATACTTGGGAGGCAAGGTTTGAGAGAAAATTCATGAATGGAGAGGGTGCTGCCGAATTTGATATTGCAAATGCCCAAGCCAATAATGCAAAGCTTGCCATTTATAGTGGCTCCGTTACGGGTCAAGGAGTGGGGGATGGAAAACTAAAAGGATATATTCCTGAGGCGTATGCCGATTTTTACTTTGCCAGCTTTATCGAGGAGTTTGGTTCAATATCGGGCTTCCTTTTAATGTTTTTATATATGGTTCTGTTGCTAAGAATCATAAAGGTGGCCTGGAAAACGGATGTGTTATTTGAGTCTTACATTTGTCTTGCCATCGGAATTCACTTATTGCTTCAGGCCTCTATTAATATGCTGGTTTGTACAGGGTTATTGCCGGTCACAGGTCAGAATATGCCTTTTTTGGCGATGGGGGGATCGGCACTCATAATGGCTTGCATATCTATCGGTATTGTGCAATCAATAGCAAAAAAGAACAACAAACTTACCGCGACAGCGACATCATTTGAACTAAATACAGATGAATAGAAAGATTGACAGGGTAGTGATTTCAGGTGGAGGCACGGGAGGACATATCTTTCCCGCAATTGCTATTGCGGATGAAATAAAGAGAAGGAACCCTGAGGTAGAGATCTTATTTGTGGGTGCTGTGGGAAAGATGGAAATGGAGCGTGTTCCCAAGGCGGGTTACTCCATTGAAGGTTTGCCCATCGTTGGATTACAAAGAAAATTGACTTTTTCAAATTTCCTACTGCCTTTTAAATTATTCAATAGCCTTTTAAAAGCGCGTCGAATTATCAAAAATTTTAAGCCACAATTAGTGATCGGGGTTGGTGGTTATGCCAGTGGTCCGACCTTGAAAATGGCTCAGTTGTTAGGCATCCCTACTGTGATTCAGGAACAAAATTCTTTTCCGGGCAAAACCAATATATTGTTATCCAAAAAGGCAAGTCTTATATGCACGGCTTATACAAATCTTGAACAGTTTTTTTCAAAAGAAAAAATCAGATTGACCGGAA